>OJBZ01000016.1_pt1 | contig 151799 bp, 161 predicted proteins | sample 1591671 | NCBI WGS metagenome assembly OJBZ01 (sample SAMN05416850, study PRJEB24817) | seawater metagenome | isolation source: Sea water | place: Canada:Atlantic | collected 2013-07
ATCTACACGTAAGGAGTCGTCGGCAGCGTCAGATGTGTATAAGAGACAGCATTTGCTTTGGGTGTTGTGGTCTTTATCGATGATTACTTGAACTGCTTGGCCGTATCCACCTCCGTTAAAAAACTTACTGACGTCTATAACGTCTCTCGTGAAAAGCTCGCCTATATCGTCGATTCGACCGCTGCCCCTATGTGTATCATCGTGCCGATTTCTACGTGGGCCGTTTACTTTGCAGGTCTGCTAGAAGAAAACGGCGTAGCAGCAGATGGCGAAGGCATTGGGCTTTATATCAGCGCTATCCCTTATATGGCCTACGCTTGGTTTGCCTTACTTATTGTATTCTTGGTTGCTTATGGCATATTGGGCGATTGGGGACCGATGAAAAAAGCAGAGAAACGCGCCAAAGCTGGTAACCCTGTTCCTGAAGCATTTGTCGAAGAACAACTGATCTCAAATGTCAAAGCCAAGCGCAAACTGTCATTCAAAGCCAATATTGCTAACTTTGCTTTTCCAATGATTCTATTGATTGTCTCAACCGTTTACTTTGAAATCGACCTGTTACGCGGGGCGTTATTAACCTGTTTTGTGACTGTCGTTGTCTACTGGATGCAAGGTATCTTGAGCTTTGAGACACAAGTTGAAGCTATCTTTAAAGGCTTTAAAGTCATGCTCTATCCACTCTCGACCGTTATTGGTGGATTTTTCTTAAAAGCAATCAACGATGAGCTTGGTATGACCATGTATGTGATTGAAGCTATCACGCCTTATATGACCATTATTATCTTCCCTGCGGTTATCTTTGCGGTCATGGCCTTCTTGACCTTTGCCACTTCATCAAGCTGGGGTCTATATGTGTTGGCGATGCCTATCGTGTTCCCAATATCGCTCGCCCTTGGCGTGAGCACACCACTTATGATTGGCGCATTGTTATCTGCCTCATCATTCGGTAGTCATGCGTGTTTCTTTAGTGATTCCTCACTACTTGCCGCGCAAGGTGCTGGCTGCTCACCCATGCAGCATGCCTTTACCCAGTTCCCGTATGCGATGTTAGGTGCAGGACTGTCCGTCGTGACCTTCTTAGGATTGGGCTATATGATGGCTTAAGCCGATAAAACTTGACCAATATGAGCTTAACTATTGTCGCTATACACTAACGAATGATGAGAAATTGTTCGTTAGCAAATACGAGTCATCATTTACCTATAGTATTACTTATCTATCAATAAAAGGATTGAGATCATGCGAAACGTTACTGTGGCGACCATGCAAATGACATGCGGCTGGGACATCCAGCAAAACATTGCGACCGCGACTGACTTGGTCAAAAAAGCGGCCAACGATGGTGCCAATATTATCTTACTTCAAGAACTGTTTGAGACGCCCTACTTCTGCCAAGTTCATGACTTCGATTATTTTAAACTGGCAACTTCAGTTGAAGACAATACAGCTATCAATCACTTCAAAAAACTAGCAAAAGAGTTAGAAGTGGTACTACCGATTAGCTTTTATGAAAAATCAGGCAATACATTCTTTAATAGCATCACTGTGATCGATGCCGATGGCGAGATACTGGGCACTTATCGAAAAACTCATATACCAGATGGTATTCCTTATGCGGAAAAATTCTACTTTACCCCTGGTGATACAGGATTTAAGGTTTGGCAAACCAAATACGCTAAGATTGGTGTCGGTATCTGCTGGGATCAATGGTTCCCTGAATGCGCCCGCAGTATGGCATTGATGGGTGCCGAGTTGCTGTTTTACCCGACTGCCATTGGTGATGAGCCAACACTCGGTATCGACTCAAAAGGCCATTGGCAGCGCTGTATGCAAGGCCATTCCGCCGCCAATCTGATGCCAGTTATCGCAGCCAATCGCATTGGCCCAGAAACCATCAGCCAAAATGGTAATGACAGCACGATGCAGTTTTATGGTAGCTCGTTCATTACCGATGGCCGCGGCGACATCATAAAAGAAGCGTCAGCAGATACTAGCGAAGTGATTAGCGCCACCTTTGACTTAGATCAACTGGCTATCGATCGTCAGCAATGGGGTGTGTTCCGTGACCGTCGTCCATCGATGTATGGCACGCTGCTCACTCACGGTTAATTCGATTTCCATCTCTTTAGTTTACTCTCACTATTTTTATAGTCGCTCGTGTACGATAAGGTGATTTTATGTCTATATTACTGACAGACTCAACCCCGCAGCAAGATGGCTTTTACATGCCAGCAGAGTTTGAGCCAATACAAAAAGTATGGATGGTCTGGCCATACCGTGCTGACAACTGGCGACAACAAGCGGTCCCTGCCAAGAGGGCTTATGCTGATGTTGCACTGGCAATTAACAAGTTTTGTGAAGTCGGCGTATTGGTTAATCCTGACGATTATCAGCAGTGCCGCGATAGCTTACCTGATGATATCGACGTTATCTCTATGCCGAGCAACGATGCGTGGGCGCGTGATACCGTACCGACATTTTTAATCAATGACGCAGGCGAGCTACGCGCTTGTGATTGGACATTCAATGCGTGGGGCGGAGACTATGATGGCCTCTACTCGCCATGGGATGACGATGATAAACTCGCAGAACGCTTATGTGAGCAGCTAGATATTCCGCGCTATCGAACGGATGACTTTGTCATGGAAGGCGGCGCGTTTCATGTCGATGGTGAAGGCACGGTTCTGACCACGCGTATGTGTCTGCTAAGCCCGGGGCGTAATCCACATCTGAACGAACAGCAAATCGAGGACAAGCTAAAAGCCTATCTCAATGTTCAAAAAGTGCTCTGGGTTGATGATGGTATCGATCCTGATGAGACTACAGGTCACATCGATGATATCGCTTGCTTTGCGCGCCCTGGTGAAGTGGTTTGCTTATTCACGGATGATCCTGAAAATCCATTCTATGAAGCAACGCAAAAAGCCTACGAGCAGCTCTCAAACATGACCGATGCAAAAGGCAGACGTCTAAAAGTCCATAAGCTGTGCTGCACCCAACAGCCAGTGACCTTGCCTGATGAGTACGACATTGTACAGTCTGATGATGCCAAACCTCGCCTAACGGGTGATGTTTGTATCGCCTCATATGCCAACTTTTTGATTTGTAATGATGCGGTCATCGTACCGCAATATGATGATATAAATGATGCACTCGCCATCGAGCAGCTTGAAAAAGTCTTTCCTCAGCATCAGGTAGTGGGAGTACGAACAAGAGAGATTGTTTTTGGTGGCGGTAATATTCACTGTATTACGCAGCAGCAACCAAAACCATCGATCAAAGGCAATAACTAAAAGCATTAACCAAAAGCTTTAATTAAAAGCACCCGCATAAAAATATAGACCCAAATGGATTTTGAACCCAATAATATTTTAAAATAAAGGACACAATATGAGCGATTATCAAGTTAATAACCCAGCCACTGGTGAAGTAGAAGCCACTTACCCTACCGCCACTGAACAAGATATCCAACAAGTCATTGAACAAGCAGACACTGCTTATCAAGATTGGCGTAAAGTGCCATTAAATGAGCGCAGTGCACTACTGCATAAAATCGCTGATATCTATCTTGAGCGCCAAGACGAGCTATCACGTATCGTTGCAAATGAGATGGGCAAACCTGTTGCCCAAGCAAAAGGCGAGATCGGTCTGGTTGCTGATATCTATCGCTACTATGCAGATAACGCTGAGCAGCTACTAGCGCCAAGCACCATTGATGTAGACTCAGGATCAGCATCGGTAGAAAAGCACCCTGTAGGCGCGTTACTAGGTATCATGCCGTGGAACTATCCACATTACCAAGTAGCCCGTTTTGTCGCGCCGAACTTTATGGCAGGTAATACAATTATTCTAAAACACGCACCGCAGTGTCCAAACACCGCAGAAGTTATCGTCGATATCTTTAAAGATGCAGGCGTGCCTGAAGGCGTTTATAACAATATCTTTGCAACCAATGAGCAATCAGCGACCATTATCAATGACACACGCGTACAAGGTGTCTCGCTCACAGGTTCTGAACGCGCTGGACAAGCCGTGGCAAAAGAAGCTGGCGGCGCACTCAAAAAGGTCGTTTTAGAATTGGGCGGTTCAGATGCCTTTATCGTCGCAGCCGATGCCGATATCGAGCAAGCGATACAAGGCGCTATCTCTGGTCGTTTTGGTAATACTGGACAAGCCTGTAACGCAGCCAAGCGTTTGATTGTCATTGAATCAGTCTATGACAAATTCGTCGAAGGCTTTACCAATGCGGTCAGCAACATGGCTTTGGCCGATCCGCTTAAGGAAGATACGTTCATTGGCCCAATGTCATCAAAAGCCGCTGCGGTCAACTTGCAAGCGCAGCTAGACAGCGCTATACAAGCAGGTGCGACAGTATTGGTAGAAGGCGGCATGGATAAAGACAAGCCTGGCGCTTGGTTTAAACCTGCGGTACTGACAGATGTGACTGAATCCATGGATGTATATCGTGAGGAGCTGTTTGGCCCTGTAGCAGTCGTATATAAAGCAAATGATATCGACCATGCTATCAAGATTGCCAACGACGTGCCTTTCGGTCTGGGTGCGTCTATTCAAACGCAAGATGCGGCACTGGCTGCTGAAATTGCCGACAAACTAGAAGTGGGCATGGTCACTATCAATGCGCCTTCTGGTTCTGAGGCCAATACGCCATTTGGCGGTGTTAAACGTTCAGGCTTTGGCCGTGAGCTTGGCACCCTTGGCATCACTGAGTTCTTAAACTATAAGCTGATTCGTGATAAGTCTTAATAGATTAAAACTTTAGTTGAATGAAAAAAGCCTAACGTTTGACGTTAGGCTTTTTTATGAAAGCTAATTAAAGTAATTCTACTTTTTATATGGGTTTTCTTTTAACCACTGCTGGTTAGCCGTTTTTAGCTCACGCAGTTCATGGTCCATAATATCTTTACTCTTACCAGGATTCTTCATCGTAGCATAACCGTACAATACGCCACCAAGTACGATCCAGCCAAGGAAAATCCACCACTCAATAGCGACAAGTGCTGATGGCATACCTGGTAGATATAGTGCCAACATGCCAAGACTGAGGATAATAGTAATGATACCGACCAATTTACCTGCTGGTACTCTAAACGGACGTACCATATCAGGCTCACGGTAGCGCAGCACTAGGAAAGACAGGGCCACACAAGTATAAGCAATAACGATACCGAACCCACCAGCATCCACAATCCACACCAGCATTTTGCGACCAAATAATGGCGCAAGTGTCGCTAGACCACCGATCAATAAAATCGCATTGACGGGCGTATTGTATTTCGGATGCAGTTTGCATAAAAACTGCGGCAACATGTGCGTTTTGCCCATAGCATATAGCAGACGACTACCACCGATAAGAAACGCATTCCAGCTCGATAAAATACCTAGCACACCGCCAATAACCAGTAACGTACCAGCCCATTTACCATTCCAAGCATTGGACATCGCATCAGCCGTTGCCAATGTTGAGTCTTGCGCCTGTAACAGCGGTAAAGTCTTGCCAACACTCCAAGCGACTGCTACATACCAAAGCACCGCGATAATAATAGAGACAATCAAAAACTTACCGATGTTCGGACGAGATAGATTGATTTCTTCTGCAGCTTGAGGAATGACATCGAAGCCAACGAATAAGAACGGTACCATCACCATCACCGTCATGATGCCACCCATACCACCAATAAAGTTAGGCGCTTGTACGGTATTAGAAGTTTCAGGACTGAACAGTAACGCCCCCACGAATAGTAATATACCAACTAGAAAGATACCGACGACTGCTGTTTTTTGGAACCACGCGCTGACTTCCATACCGCGTATGTTCAGCCAAGTAACAATCACTGAGCCGAGCATCCCGACGCCTACCCAAGTGGCGTAAACATCCCAGCCAGCAACATTCCAAAGATACCCTTGGCTATAATTGGGAATAATATATTCGACGACGGTAGGCAGTGCCACGGCCTCGAACGCGACGACTGAGAAGTAACCAAACAAGATACTCCATGAGCAAATAAAGGAGACATTAACTCCTAACGCTCGATGGGTATAAGTATGCTCACCGCCAGTAATTGGCATAGAGGCCGCAAGTTCAGCATACGTTACACCAATCAATACAACTACCAGACCGCCTATCAAAAAGGCGCTAATTGCGCCCCATATACCTGCCGAGATGATCCAACTACCTGCCAGTACAACCCAGCCCCAACCGACCATTGCACCGAATGCCAGTGCAATGATATCGAACACCCCTAGCGACTTTTTTAATTCAGACATAACCTACTCCTTGTCTGTGTTTCATCCGTGTGAGCCTGTTACAGCTACACTATTTTTGTTTCATGGGATCATACCCATCATGTTTGTTGTGTCTGTCGCATCGCCGAAAACTTTGTATTTGCCGTCGGTATAGTATTCAAACAGCAAATACAAAAACGGCGTCTTGACTTGCAAGGCGCCGTTAAAAAACTCACTCAAAGCGAGTGTCATAAGGGCAACCTTGCCGTTATCTTTCATACAATCTTTTAACCAATATCGGTACTTGAACTAGATGTACTTGGTTAAAAACGATCCATCGCTAAAGTAAATGACACTCAGTATTGCTTATGCCGTTAGAATACCTTTGATAATATCAAGGCCTTCTTGTAGCACTTCATCTTCAACAGTCAATGGCACCATCACACGAATGGCATTGCCATACATACCACAAGACGCTAGTAACAAGCCTTGCTCAAAAGATTTTGCTTTTAGATTGGCTGCGGCGGCGGCATCAGGTTTGCCTTCGCTATCAATCAATTCAAACGCTAGCATAGCGCCTTTATAACGGATATGACCGATACTGCTTAGGTTCAAGCCTTTTAAGAACGCGGCGATGGTATCACCAATCACCACACTACGCTCAAGTAAGTTCTCTTCTTCAATCACTTCCATGACAGCAAGCGCCGCCACACAAGCCAGTGGGTTACCAGAATAAGTACCGCCCAAGCCGCCTACTTGCGGCGCATCCATAATGTCAGCACGACCGATGACCGCAGAGATAGGATAACCACCCGCCAAACTCTTGGCAGTCGTCATCAAATCAGGCTCAACACCTAGCTGCTCACCTGCAAACAAGGTACCGGTTCTGGCAAAACCACACTGTACTTCGTCAAAAATAAGCACGATGCCATGCTCATCACAAATCTCGCGCAACGCTTTAGCGAATGAAGGAGTCACCTGATGGAAACCACCCTCGCCTTGGACTGGCTCGATGATCATTGCCGCCACTTCACTAGGATCGATATCTGCTTGAAAGATCATGTCCAGGCTATGTAGCGCTTGCGCTTCTGTCACGTTCAACTCTTCTGCAGGGAACAATGCATGGAATACAGGTCCTGGCATCGGGCCAAAGTTCTTTTTGTATGGTAGTACTTTGCCTGTCAGACTCATACACATCATGGTACGACCATGCCAGCCACCAACAAAAGAAATCACGCCTGGACGACGGGTTTTAGCACGAGCAATCTTGATGCAGTTTTCAACCGCTTCTGCGCCAGTGGTCAAAAAGAATGCTTTAGTATCGCCGCTGATAGGTGCTTTTTCGCACAGCTTTTCAGCCAAGTCCACATAGCATTCGTAGTTAATCATTTGCGCCGCAGTGTGCGTAAATTTGTCTAGCTGCTCATGCACACGTTGGGTAATTTTTGGATGGCTATGACCCGTGTTCAATACTGAGATGCCACCGACAAAGTCGATATAACGCTTGCCTTCGATGTCCCAGATTTCTGAGTTCTTTGCTTTTTCTGCAAAGATAGGAAAGGCAACCCCAAGTCCTGTTGGTAAAACAGCTTTGCGGCGCTCAAGTAATGATTGATTGGTAGTCATGGGAATGTCCTTTTCTTTGTTCGTAACATAAGTGCCATCTAGTGATTGGCGGTTTATTTGATGTTTGTCTTTGTACTCAGTAGATATCACATGGTGCTTGTTTGACCCAAAACACCATAGATATCTAAAAATTTGCGCTAGTTTTTTCTTTTTTAATTGCTACTTTGCTAACCATTAAGCCAACTCATTAGGTTATGGCTATTAGGTGATATCAGAGCACCAGTATTTGGTCGTGATATAGTCTTCGATACCATATTTTGAGCCTTCACGGCCAAATCCAGACTGCTTCACGCCGCCAAATGGGGCAACTTCTGTAGAAATCAAACCCGTGTTGTGACCGATGATGCCGTACTCAAGACCTTCGGTAACGCGCCATGAGCGGGCATAGTCGCTACTATAGAAGTAAGCGGCCAAGCCATAAATCGTATCGTTAGCAGCACGAATAACTTCTGCTTCGTCTTTAAAGGTAAAGATGGTCGCAATTGGTCCAAAGATTTCTTCAGAAGCGATGTCCATATCACTGCTAATATCTGTGATAACCGTTGGGTTATAAGTCAGCTCTGAAGCATCATTGACACTACCGCCAGTGACCAATTTGGCGCCTTTATCTAGAGCGTCTTTTAGCAAGGCTTGAACTTTATCTAAGGCTTTTTTGTTGATAAGAGGACCGATATCTACGCCTTCTTCTAAGCCGTTACCTACTTTTAATTCAGCGACTTTTTTGACAAAGACATCTAAGAATTTATCTTTAATGCTGTCTTGAACGTATACTCGGTTGGCGCAGACACAAGTCTGACCAGCATTACGATATTTAGAAGCGATTAAACCAGCAGCGGCTTTCTCTAGATCGGCATCATCAAAGACGATAAATGGCGCATTGCCACCCAACTCTAACGATAGCTTCTTAATAGTTGGCGCGCATTGTGCCATCAGCGTACGGCCTACTTCTGTAGAGCCTGTGAATGACAGTTTATGAATGCGTGCATCACCCGTTAGGATGTCGCCGATGACAGAAGACTTACCAGTGACGACTTGAATAACACCAGCTGGAATACCCGCTTGCTCTGCCAATACGCCAAGTGCCAATGCAGAGTATGGTGTCTCGGTAGCAGGTTTGACGATAATCGTACAGCCTGCTGCTAGTGCAGGAGCAACTTTGCGCGTGATCATCGCAGCTGGGAAGTTCCAAGGCGTGATAGCGGCACAAACACCAACCGGCTGCTTGAGAACGACATGACGTAGCTGTGTGCTATTAGCAGGAATCACATCACCATAGACGCGTTTGCCCTCTTCGGCAAACCAACGGATAAAGCTGTTGGCATAACCTACTTCACCACGTGACTCAGTTAGTGGCTTACCTTGCTCAGCGGTCATAATGATGGCCAAATCTTCTTTATTGGCATCGATCAGATCAGCCCACTTTTGCAATAACTCTGCACGTTCTTTGGCTGTTTTTGCTGCCCAGTCTGCTTGGACGTCATGAGCGTAAGCAACGGCTTTGTTGACATCTTCTGTGGTGAGGCTTGGTACAGTACCAATGAGCTCGCCATCAAAAGGATTGTTTACATCGAGCACAGCTTCATCACTAGCAGCATGCCAGCCGTCTTTGATGAAGCAAGATTGTTTGAGTAAATCTGGATTTGATAACTGCAGCGCGTGTGACATGTTGACGCTCCTTGTCATATAGGGTGTGTTTATAAGAATGGATACATTGATAAGTCGTAAATAATTATTGATAATTCATTATTTGTTCAATATACTGAACACGTATTCTATATACGAGACGTCATTATAAGAACGATATGACGCGATTTGCAACCCTTAATCTCATTATTTTAAAAATTATCTTGTACTTCTTTCTTTTATTTCACTTTATAGGTTATTTATGAGCTCGACTGCCGTGCCTGCGCTAGACAAAACGTTTCAGATTTTGGACTTGATTACCGATAGCTCACAGCCTCTGACAGCGGCTCATATCGCAAAAGAGCTTGGGCTACCGCGTAGCTCCACTCACAACATTTTGCAGAGTCTATTGACCAAACATGTCATTTATAAAGACCCTGAAAGCCGTTTTTATTTGGGTTCATACTTAATGTACTGGGCAGGAAAATACGAGCAGCAGCAAGGCGTGGTGCAGTTGTTTAAAGATTTGATTGTGCAGTATCCGGTACTTCTTCAGCACACGGTTACCTTGTCAAAGCTTGATTTGGGCGAAGTGGTATTTTTGGCTTGTCATGAGTCGCCTGCACCGCTTGGCTTTACTTTTCGTGCAGGCGTTCGCGTACCTGCGGTATTTTCGGCGACAGGCAAAGCCATGCTATCGACGTTGTCGCTGGACAGTATCAAATCATTGTATAAAGATGCGTTTCCGACGCCGATGACCCAGCATGGGGTGAGTAATTTTACCGATTTGGCAACTGAGCTTGCAGCGATACAAGAAAGCCGAGTATCTCTCGATGATGGACAGTTGCGTGATGGGATGTACTGCTTGGGGACTTATATTCGTAACGCATCAGGCAATGCAGTCGCTGGTATGGCCGTGAGTTTTTTGCAAGGAGAGTATGAGTCTAAACGGGCTGAGGTCAGTGCGGTATTGATTGAATTGGCGGAGCAAATCGAGCAGCATTTAGGCTTTAATCCTAACGCTGAAAGGTAGCGTTAGGATAGAATATCGGTGCAGGTCTAAAAAATATAATCCAAAAAATTCTGTTAAACAATTCCATCGGCTTTTAGCTTTGCGATTATCTCACTGTCATAGCCCAAATCAGCAAGTGTGCTATCAGTATGCTCGCTCAACTGCGGTGGCGGCGTACGATAGCTGACTGGTGATGCGGATAACTTAATAGGGTTGCCAAGTGCGCGTACTGGACTGCCTTGCTCTATGAAATTAACAATCATATTCCTTGCTTGCGCTTGCGGCATGGCCAAGGCCTCAGCCACGTTATGAATCGCGCCGCATGGAATACCTGCCTGATCTAAAACCTCTAGCCAATAGGCGCGTGGCTGATTAGCAAAATGCTTATTTAGCTCACCGCACAACAATTCTCGATTTGCAACGCGTTGTGGGTTGGTCGTAAAACGCTCATCGGTATGCCAATCAACTGCGAGCACCTCACACAGTTTGGCAAACTGACTGTCGTTACCACAGGCTAAAATAAAGTGCTGCTCACCCTCGCCCGCAAATACTTGATACGGCACGATATTAGGATGCTGATTGCCCAACCTTGGCGGTATCTTATCGGAGGCCAAATGGTTCATACCCACATTGGCAAGCATGGCAAGCGCACTGTCGAGCAACGCCACATCGACATGTTGACCAACACCCGTATTTTGACGCGCCAATAGTGCCGCTTGAATACCAATCGTCAACTGCAAACCTGCAAACAAATCGACCACTGCCACGCCAACTTTGTGCGGCTCGCCATCGCTTGGACCCGTGATACTCATCAGACCTGACAGACCTTGGATAATATAATCGTAACCGGGGCGCTTAGCATCGGGACCTGTCTGACCAAAACCTGTCAATGACGCGTAAATCAGCCGCGGATTGGACTGTTTTAGACTGTCATAATCCAAGCCGTATTTTTTTAGACCACCGACTTTGAAGTTCTCAACCAAAATATCACTGTCAGCGATTAGCTGCTTAATGATGGTTTGCCCTGTCGGCGTAGTGATATCTACCGTCAGCGATTTTTTATTGCGGTTAATCGTAGCGTAATAAGCGGAGGTATCATCGCTGAATGTTGGCGGTGCCCAATGACGCGTTTCATCACCGATATGCGGACGCTCAACCTTGATGACTTCGGCACCAAGATCAGCTAACACTTGCGTACAAGAAGGGCCAGCCAGCACTCTCGATAAATCGAGCACCTTAATGCCATGCAATGCGCCCTTTGGCATATTAGCCATATCAATCATATCTGTCATGAGATTCCCTTACTCTGTCGCATATTTTTTAATCATAAAATTGTTCTTCATGATTTAGCGTTTAAATAGCTAAATCATGAAGAACAACTGAAAAACGTACGCTACTGTTAATGCTCTTTTGATAAAAAGCCAAGCAGTAACGTACGTCATAAAATACAGTTTTACCAAAAATTATTAGCTAAAAACGCTTAGAAGAACGCTTGAATGCCTGTCTGTGCACGGCCTAGGATAAGCGCATGAATATCATGTGTACCCTCGTAAGTATTGACGGCTTCCAAGTTCATCACGTGACGGATGATATGGAATTCATCAGAGATACCGTTACCGCCATGCATATCACGAGCGATACGAGCGATATCAAGTGCCTTGCCGCAGTTATTACGTTTAATGAGTGAAATCATTTCAGGTGCTGCATTGTCTTCATCCATCAGACGACCCACGCGTAGCGCTGCTTGTAGACCTAAGGTGATTTCTGTCTGCATATTGGCAAGCTTCAACTGTACCAACTGTGTTGCCGCTAGCGGACGACCAAACTGCTTACGATCGAGCGTATACTGACGGGCGGCTTTCCAGCAGAATTCAGCCGCACCCATCGAACCCCAAGCGATACCATAACGGGCCTTATTCAAGCAGCCAAATGGCCCTTTTAGGCCACGGATATCTGGGAAAGCATTGGCTTCAGGAACGAATACTTTGTCCATAACTATCTCACCCGTAACTGACGCACGTAGTGAAAACTTGCCTTCGATTTTCGGTGCTGATAATCCTTTCATGCCTTTGTCTAAAACAAAGCCGCGAATCTCACCGGCATCGTCTTTTGCCCAGACGACAAATACGTCAGCGATAGGACTGTTGGTAATCCACATCTTATTGCCCGTCAGCTCATAACCGCCATCCACAGCCCGCGCACGAGTAGACATCGATGAAGGATCAGATCCTGAATCTGGCTCAGTCAGACCAAAGCAGCCGACATACTCACCCGAAGCAAGCTTAGGCAAATAACGCTCTCTTTGCTCTTCTGTGCCATACGCCCAAATAGGATGCATAACCAAGCTTGACTGTACGCTCATCGCTGAACGGTAGCCCGAATCAACGGCTTCCACTTCCTTGGCAATCAGACCGTAAGCAACACTCGATAAGCCAGCACAGCCATAACCTTCAATCGTAACACCAAGCAGACCCATTTCACCCATTTGACGCATGATATTACGGTCAAAATTCTCGTTACGATTGGCCTCGATAATGCCAGGCATCAGCTCTTTTTGAAAAAACTGACGCGCGCTGTCGGTGACAATGCGCTCTTCTTCAGTGAGCTGATCACGTAATAAGAAAGGATCTTCCCAATCAAAGCGTGGGCTAGTAGATGTTGCCATGTGGATCTCCTTGGTATCAGTCATCCTGACTGACGAATAGTGATTGATACATCATTTGGTCTAACAAGTCATTGACTTCGTTATTCCGCTGTGCGAAACTTAGTTTCATAATTTAAAACCATTTAACCAAACTTTCGCTGCCCTGTAAACCTTTATCAAAAAAAGATGAGTATAAAATGACAAAACCCTTATCAACAGCTACTCCGCTACTCGAACGCATGCATGCAACGATGAGTCAAAATAAGGAAGAGAATGACCGACAGTTTGTGACGGCAGTGGGACGGGGACTGATCATACTGGCAGCTTTTGAGCATCATGAGCGGCTCACCCATCAACAGCTATGTCAGATGACCGAACTACCGAAAGCAACCATTACTCGCCTGATTCATACTTTGACTACGCTTAGTTTTTTACGAACGAATGATTATGGTCAGTATCAATTGGGCAGTAGTGCTGTACGCCTAAGCGCGACCGCATGGAGTCGTCACGATATGGTAGCAGCGGCTGAACCACTATTACGTCAGTTCGCTAGTGAAAACGAAGTATCTGTGAATTTGGCAACCGAAGTCGAAGGAGAAATGCGCTATCACGCTTGTTGCCGTAGTCCTGCTCGTCTATCGGTCAACTTACAGGTTGGCTCAGCCGTCCCTGTGGCACGCACGGCCATCGGACGTGCTTTTTATGCGGTAAGCTCACAAGCAAGACAGGCGGTCATCATTAGTAATCTACAAGAGCATTTATCTACCGAGGATTATAACCACGCGCAAACTGCCCTAGCCAGCGCGGCAGAGCATTATAAAAAGTATGGCTATACCGTATCTGATGGGGAGTTTTCTACTGACATATTGGCAGTCGCGGTTGGTGTATATGATGTCGCAACAGGGCAATACACGTATTCGCTCAATGCCAGTGTACCAAGTGCTAACTGGGAAGCGGATGAGTATGCTGCAATGATAGTGCCAAAATTGCAGGCATTGGCGGAGCGGATTGGCGGTGGGGTTTAAAACAGTAATATGGTGAATATATAAGCCTTCCAGCCAGTCATAATTTTTCTATTGATATAAACTAAAGAGCTGGTTAATTGGCTGGCTCTTTAGCGTCCAGTACCCACACCGCATCATGCCCGACGAAATACGTATGATGGTCCGCAACTTCTATGTTATAGACATGGTCTTCATAAGGATTGGAGCAGACATCGTTATAGCGTCGCATCTGCTCGTGAATACTATCTTCTGATAATCCTGTTGCATCACCATATTTATCAATAGTATATAGCGCTATTTCATGAGACTTTTTATTGGTAATCTTATTTTCTCTTACTATCCTACCTTCATACATTAACGGAGCGTTTACAAACTCAATATAACGCTCTAAAGAATGAGCGGACGGAGTCATATCTTGAACTAAGCGGACATTCAATGTTTTATAAAGATCAGAGTCTATAATAAAGGGTGCCTTTTCATTGATGAGCAACTTGGCATCAGAAGTTTGCAGATTGACAGTTTTGATTTCTTCTTTGAACGCTTCTTCTGTATCCGCTAAACTGACATACTGATAGCCATTATCCGTAAATTTCACAGATTGAACCAGACCGTCCGTTTCCCATAAGTCATGTTCCTCAATACTCTGAGTATACGCTGTACCTTCAGGGAAGTTCGGTAAGGTGCGTACAGGGATAAATGAATAATCGTCTAAGGCAATCGTATCACCATGAGCAGACGTTAGATATCCAGCTAGTAAACGCTCCGCCGATAACCATTCACCCTCTAAATCTTCAGGCTGGCGAGTTACCCAAAATGGGTGGTTGCTGGTACATAAGATATAGTTTCTACCTTTTTCACCTTGTTTGGCTACCGTCTCATTAAAGTATTCAACTTTAAAGATTCTTTCCTTTTTCGGGGATGTAAACGTACTTATGACAGGCTTATATTCTATGTCACCGCTACCATCTTCAGGCTTGGAGAGTACAGGCTTTGATAAAATTAAGTCACCTACTTTAATATCTTGAATCGGTACTAACCCTTTATCCGTATGAATGAGCGTTCCCGCGACAAATCCTTTGTTATTCATTAATTTTCCTTTTATTTTTTATTATCGATTTGGCTGATTGTTCAAACTGGCGTCATGCACCCATAGTCCTGCTCGACCAATGAAGTAGGTATGGTTGTCTGCCACCTCAAAATTATAGACAGTTGCCTGATATAAAATATGTTCACCTTGCGCGTTGGTCAATTGATTGAACATACGCATGGTGCCTCCATTATCTTCAATATGTTGACCCAAATAGCCTTTCTCCTGATAAAAGCTAATGTCATCAACATATCCCATACCCTTATATTCTACTTCGCTGTAGTCGAGCATATGCGCTTCGGCATCTTGTACATAATCATCGTAGTAGTCTTCATGATAGTGCTCTTGATACCAGTAATAATTTGGATTGAATTCTAAATTATCATTAGCGACTTGATAGGTAGGTTGTACACGCTCAACGGTATACATTACGCCATCAGTATTCACAGCAATTTCATACTGCTGTAGTTCATCCACACGTTTAAAGTGAAGCTGGTCATAGAACTCAATGTCCGCCTGTGGGTTTTCCATGGCACCAACGATCCAAACAGGGTGATTGGGCGTCGCTAGAAAACTACTAAAGCGGCTAGCTGCTTGAATTTTTTCATCGACAAGCAGATAGTTGTGAATATCAAAACTTTCATCATCTGGTTTTAATCTATAAGGCGAAGTATCATTTTTCTCTAAACGCACGATCCACATCTCTTTGTCTTTATGCACAAAGGTCTTGAGCACTGGCTTATACTCTATGTCACCGCTACCATCTTCAGGCTTGGAGAGTACAGGCTTTGATAAAACTAAGTCGCCCACTTTTAGCTCTTGAATTGGTACTAGACCTTTGTCTGTATGCACTAATGTCCCTGCTACAAATCCTGTATTGTTCATATCATATCCTTTTTAATATTATTGCTTTAACCCATCAAACCTCAGCCCAAACTTTAGCAGATACTTACGCAGTCGATCGCTGTCGTTATTGCTTTTTAGCTGGTTTCTGGAGTTGGCATACAGATAGCGCCCTGCCGCCGCTTGGCTGCTGTGCTGATAGCAGACCTCAATCACATATGCCAATTGCACCGCATCAAATGGATCAATAGTTGTCAGCATGTCTTCATTGAGATATTTTATTAAAATATTATGACTACCTTGCCCGATGGTTTCGCTATCTAAAGTAGCATATGGGCTATTTTTAATCACTTTATTGCATATACTGTCATTACTTATTTCCGTAATCGAACTAATGCCGCTCCTAACAAAAATGATTCTGACCACACTGTTACCCATTGATACCGACGTAATGACGTCATGCGTGTATGATGTACGCGACAAATGTAAGCATCTTATTTATATCAATCATTACTATTGAGCCTCGCTATGCCTGAATCTCGTACCAATCTGAACCCTGAACCAAAAACCAGCTCGCCATATTTTATTGGATTATTACTTCGCTATAGCACGTTCGGCGCGGCGATTTTAATTCTATTAGCGGGTCTATTATTGGTAAGTTGGTGGCTGATTGTGATCGGTGGTTTGGCTGTGGCACTTGGTATCTATGACTTGATTCAGTCCAAGCACGCGATATTGAGCAACTACCCTGTCGCTGGACATATTCGCTATGTATTAGAGGATTTTCGCCCTGAGATTCGCCAGTACTTGCTTGAGGACGATAAAGAACAAGTGCCGTTTTCACGCCAGCAGCGCGCACTAGTCTATCAGCGTGCTAAGAACGTCAGTGATACCAATGCCTTTGGTACGTTGGACAATTTATATACTCATGGCAAAGAGTGGTTTTTGCAATCTACCATCAGCGCACCACTAGAGAACAAAGACTTTCGAATCATGGTAGGCGGTGAGCATTGTCAGCAGCCACACGATATGTCAGTATTCAATATCTCAGCAATGAGCTTTGGCAGTCTGTCAGCTAATGCCATCATGGCACTCAATCAAGGCGCAAAATTGGGCGGTTTTACTCATGACACGGGCGAAGGCGCTATCAGCCCTTATCATCGTAAGTTCGGTGGTGATTTGATTTGGGAATTGGGTACAGGCTATTTTGGTTGTCGTGATGACGCAGGTAACTTTGACCCACAGTCTTTCGCTGAAAAAGCCGTCGATCCGCAAGTTAAGATGATTGAAATCAAGCTTTCACAAGGTGCTAAGCCTGGTAAAGGTGGCGTCCTTCCCTCTAGCAAAATCACGCAAGAGATTGCAGACACGCGCCAAGTGCCTACGGGTCAAGACTGTATCTCGCCCTCTTCGCATACCGCATTTAGCACCCCGCGCGAGCTGGTTGCCTTTTGGCAGCAGCTACGTGATTTATCAGGCGGCAAGCCAGTTGGCTTTAAACTATGTATTGGTCAGCCATGGCAATTTATGGCGATTGTCAAAGCGATGATAGAGACGGATAATTATCCTGATTTTATCGTTATCGATGGTGCAGAAGGCGGCACAGGTGCAGCGCCTGTCGAGTTTATGGACAACGTTGGCATGCCAATGGTAGAAGGGTTTTTGCTGGTACACAATACCTTAGTTGGTGCAGGTATTCGTGACAAAATTAAGCTTGGCGTCAGTGGCAAGATAGTCTCAGGCTTTGATATCGCTCGCATGATTGCGCTAGGTGCCGATTGGTGCAACTCAGCACGTGGCTTTATGTTTGCAGTCGGCTGCATTCAGTCGCGCTCTTGTCATACCAACACTTGCCCGACGGGTGTGGCAACACAAGATCCATATCGTCAAAAGGCGCTCGACGTCCCTAGTAAGGCTGAGCGTGTTGCAAGTTTCCACAAAAACACGCTAAAATCGCTTGCCAGTATCGTAGGCGCGGTCGGTTTACAGCATCCTAGCCAATTACAGCCGTATCATATCGCACGCCGCTTAGACGATGGGCAAATTAAGCTGCTATCCAAATTCTTCTATTTTGCTGATAAAGGCGCACTACTCGATCATAGCGCCCGTGCTGATATATTCAACCAGATGTGGGTCATGGCAAACCCTGATAGCTTCTTAGCCAATAATGATGCGCTCATTGCTTATAACAAAGACTCGCGTGATAAGGGCAAAGAAACTGGTGCGCCAACAGAACACAGCACTGGATATAATTCTGAGCATTTGACCAACCTCACCGATGGTGGGCGATTAATTGGTAATGTGAATAACACAATCCGCGACTTCCCGCCTACTAGCGACTGAATCAGCGCCTAAATCGTTGTTCTTAAAAAGTAGTAATGAAGGTGTAATTAAGCAGTAGATAGTGACCAAACTTAAATAATTTATACATTAAAAAGACGCGTGATTGATGCCAAGTTCTATTTTTACCTTATCCCTATCAACGATAGTGCTTGCGCTCGGTCTGAGCGCCTGCCAGCAGACGAATACTAATGCGGCTAGTAGCAATACCGATAGCTGGTCATGTCAGACTGAAGACACGCCTTTTGCTTACAGTGTCTGCCGTGTGGATGCTGCTGCGTTAGCGAGCGAGCGTTATTCATTACAACTGTTTTGGCAATCTTCTGATAACAATGAGCCTTTGCTAACCTTTAATACGTTATTGGCCACATTACCGAATTATGAGACCCTCAACTTTGCGATGAATGCGGGCATGTATAATGAAAACTATGCACCGATTGGCTATACCGTTATCGAAGGCAAAGAACTCAAATCGCTAAATACAAAAGAAGGTGGCGGTAATTTTCATCTATTACCTAATGGGGTTATGTGGTGGGACAAAGCTGGCAACGTGCAAATCACCGAAAGTAATGCGTTAGATGAGCAGCTAAACAATGGTGATGTGCAGCCTTGGTATGCGACGCAATCAGGCCCCATGCTAGTCATCAATAACGAGATACATCCACAGTTCAAACCTGACAGCACCTCACTCAAGATTCGTAATGGTGCGGGCGTTTGTAGTGACGATAGCATACAGTTTGTGAATAGTGATGAACCCGTCACGTTTTATCAGTTTGCATCCCTATTTAAAGACAATTTAAGCTGCCCGAATGCGCTGTTTTTAGATGGTGGGATTGCATCGGCATTATATGCGCCTAGCATTGATAAACAGGATAAAAAAGAGATGGGCGTCATGATTGGTGTGGTTGAAAATAAAGAGTAATACGCATCTATATTTCAATGTTAATATCTAACTCCTATTGCTTCTCATATTGCGTTCAATAAAAAGCACTTGAAATGACGTTGTCATTCAAGTGCTTTTTTTGTTATTGGTAATAATTAATGGCTAACAATCGCTAAAAACTAGCCACCCAAGCTCATCTTAGGGCCAAACGGTTCGTAGTGGACACTATCGACACCATGATCTAATGCTACTAACCCATCAATCATGCTTTCCATAAATGGCATCGAGCCGCATACATAAATATCGGCAGGCTTAGGCAAGGTAGCAAGCCATGTCTCATCTAATATTTGCCCAGACTCAAAGTAAAATATATGCTTTTCTACATTCTCAACCTTAGCAAGTAATGCCTCTACCTCATCAGAAAAAGCATGATGGGCGATATTCTGGCATGCATAAATCCAGATAATAGGACGTTTAGGATTGGCTAATACTTGCGCCTCTAGCATAGACAGTACAGGCGTAACCCCGACCCCTGCACTCATCAATACTAACGGAATATCATTTTGCTGTACCAAACCTTGATTGATCGCAAAGTCACCAGCGGGCGCCGATAATAGAACTGCATCACCTACTTCTAGTTGATCATGCATATAGTTAGAGACCAGCCCATGATGCTCATTACGGTTATCACGTCGAACAGCAAACTGAATGCCCGTATCGGTACTGGCAGAGTATAGAGAATAATGACGCAGGGCTATATGGTCGCTATCTTTTGGGTCTGTTTTCACCGTGATATATTGACCGGCAGTTAAGGTCAACTTGCTTAAATCAACATCTTGAGCGTTTGCTAAATCATTGCCTTTATTGTTCTCACTCTTATCGACTGGTACCACGGTAAAGGCTGCTATATCTGTAGCGACTGCTTCCTTTTTAGTGATTTTAAACAGTGCAAACCCCTGCCACATTGCTGCTTCATACATACCATGTTCAATCTGGATAAACACGGAGGCAATTTCATCATAAGCTTCTGTCCAAGCATGGATAATATCGTCATTGGCCGCCTCTCCTAATACTTCTTTTATCGCCCCAATTAAATGCTTGCCAACGATAGGATAATGCTCAGGCAATATCTGTAAGGCTCTATGCTTGTGGCTAATCTGGGTCACTTGTGGCAATAGCGTAGCCAGTTTGTCCAAGTGCTTGGCAGCGGCCAATACTGTCATTGCTAGTGCCGTCTGCTGTCTTCCCAATTTTTGATTGGTCTCATTAAAAATATCTAATAGCTCAGGATGCTCATTAAACATATTTTTATAAAACACAGTGGTAATCGCAACGCCATGCTCTTCGAGTACAGGAACAGTTGCGGTGACGATTTCTAACGTTTTTGGTGAGGCCATGTTGTTTCTCTTAATCATTAACTACATTGATAAATTGAGATGTTAAAAATCATCGGTCTAAACTGGCAATAATGAGCAGACCTTTTTACAGTAGTCATCAAAATTTTTAACCGCCCAATTCAGAATATTTATAACATTCATTTAAAATGAATGTTAACACACTTTACTAGGCATACCAATATACAATCAATATAGAGTTCATTGGCATCAATAAAAAACAGCCGCTATGTTGTCATAACGGCTGTTATTATAAAGATTCAACCTATGCTAACAGGCTTTATCAATCAGGCTGAATATCAAAATTACCGTGCCATATATTGAGTCATTTCTTCAACACCATGTAACGTCATCGGATACATTTTATTTTCAAACAGCTTTTTGATCTCAACGATGGTTTGAGTATATTGCCAATACGACGGGTTTTCAGGATTGAGCCAAGTTACTTTATCAAAATGCTCCAGTACGCGCTTCAACCATACGATGCCCGCTTCATTATTCATATACTCTACACTACCACCGACTGTCATCAGCTCATAAGGTGACATCGATGCATCACCGACGAAGATAACACGATACTCACGGCCATATTTATTGAGCAGCTCAAACGTTGGCATCGGAGCACTATGGCGACGATTGTTGTCCTTCCACACATAATCATACAAGCAATTATGAAAATAAAAGAACTCTAAGGTTTTGAATTCATTTTTTGCCGCAGAAAACAGTTTTTCGAGCGCTTCGACATGGATATCCATACTGCCGCCCACATCAAACAACATCAACACTTTGACGCGGTTACGGCGCTCCGCTTGCATATGTATATCGAGCACACCCTTTTTTGCCGTACGCTTAATCGTCTCATGAATATCAAGCTCGTCAGCACTGCCAGTCCGTGCAAACTGACGCAGATTGCGTAGCGCCATCTGAATTTGGCGTGTACCGAGCTGATTATCGTCATCGAGATTGCGATATTTGCGTTGCTCCCAGACTTTTGCTGCGCTACGTTTTCGAGACTCACCGCCGACACGCACGCCTTCTGGATGATCGCCATAGGCACCAAATGGCGAAGTGCCGCCCGTCCCTACCCATTTACTACCACCTTGATGACGCTCTTTTTGCTCTTTTAACCGTTCCTCTAACGCCTTCATCAGCTCCTCAAGCGAGCCGTACTTTTTCAGTAGGCGTCTTTGCTCTTCGGTCAGATTCTTTGGGTCGAGCTTTAAATCTAGCCACTCTTTGGGCACATCTGTTAGCTTGGCTAATAGCTCATCCATATCGAGACTATCGACACCTTCAAAATAATCCGCCATGGCCCGATCGAACTTATCAAAATGGCGCTCGTCTTTGACCATGCACAGTCGAATCAGCCGATACATATCTTCGCGGCTGGCAAAAGTAGTCAGCGCTGGATCTTCAGGATGCGACTGCATCATGAGCCCTTTATCTAATGCGGCATTGAGATCGAGCAGCTCGCGCGTACTGACTGGCACGCCATAAGTACGCAAGGTATAGAATAGTTTGATAAACATAAGAGTCGTATCACTTATTGGCTGATATTATTATCTGGTGATATTGCTGATATCATTAATTAGTACAGGTACAGTCACAGGTTGAGCGTTTGCATTGACCTTCATAATAGACATCCGATATCGGACACAAGATATTAAAGCCAACGCAAGCTGCAAACATTAGCGACGCATCATATTGGCAAAACGCTGTAATAAACTCACATCTGCTTCGTTTTTGAGCAACGCACCATATAGAGGCGGGATAGATTTCTCGCCGCGCAGATTTTCTTCTAGCTCATTCTGAGCCATATCATCAGCAAGTAACAAGGTTAACCAATCGACCAATTCAGACGTTGATGGCGGCTTTTTAAGACCTTGAATACCACGCAGCTTATAGAAGATATCCAATGCATCATTGACCAGTTTTTCTTGAATATCTGGAAAATGCACTTCGATGATTTGGCGCATGGTTTCTTCTTCTGGGAAGTCAATGTAATGGAAGAAACAACGACGCAAAAACGCATCTGGTAGCTCTTTTTCATTGTTTGAAGTAATAATAACCACGGGACGCTGCGCCGCAGTAATAGTTTCGCCCGTCTCATAAACATAAAAAGACATCTTATCAAGCTCATGTAGCAAGTCATTTGGGAACTCGATATCGGCTTTATCAATCTCATCAATCAGTAGTACGCTACGCTCTGTACTGGTAAAAGCGTCCCACAGCTTGCCCGGCTTGATATAGTTGGCAATGTCGTAGACCTTATCATCACCCAACTGTGAATCGCGCAGGCGCGATACTGCATCATACTCGTACAGTCCTTGCTCAGCCTTAGTCGTCGATTTGACGTGCCAAGTAATCAATGGCATGCCCAAACTTTCAGCGACTTCTTCGGCAAGCAACGTCTTACCTGTGCCAGGCTCACCTTTGATCAGCAATGGCTTTTGTAAGGTCATAGCGGCATTTACTGCCAGTTGCAAATCATCGGTAGCAATATAACTACTGGTACCAGTAAAGTTTTGATTAGTATTTTCAGCTGTGGTCATAATCAGATCTCGATTGTTGTTATAGATAAGTTGTTATAAATGGATAGGTCTAAAACATAAATGACTAATAAAGGATAAGTTAGTAAAGAATAAATTAGATTAGCACAGCCTGATGCATTGCCAAAATACTCATGCGTTCGCATTTATTAACAATTGTTATGTGCAATGTATAGTGAGCTATTATTTATATGCCTAATAAACAGTCGAGCACAAAAAAAGACACGCAGCGGTGTCTTTTTATTCGGGTATCAAATAAATTCTAAAACAATAGTACTATCTTAATGCCCAGCCTATTTTTATCACTTATCAGACGTATCGCTATCTGGTTTCTTAGCCAACGTACTGTCTTTTTTTAAGCTCACGTTAGTCTCAGGCTGTTCGGTTACGGTAGTGCCTTCTGGCAAATAACTGCCTGTGGTCATTTGCAATGTGGCCTGTGTATCTTCTGCGCTGCGGCTACGGGCTTTGTCCAAACTTGATGCAAATGCGCTGCGTATCAGCTGCCATACAAAACCAACGAACAACCCTGCGACCAGTATCACCAATATCGGCAACATATTGGCAATCGCGCCTGCGTAATCTTTCATCATCACAGCATAGACGACGCTAATACTGGCTGGTGCAAGCTCGCTCGGATCGCCAAGTGCAGTACCTGGTGCTAGTAATACCGCAAACAGAACCATCCAGCTCATACCGCCCAATGGTTTTGGCAATACACGAGCAACGAGTATCCATAGCACTAGTACCAAAACAGCACCGCCCAGATAAGCATACATCGGCAAATCAGCGGGCGGGACATCCTTTACCATTTGGCCCCACCAAATGGCAATCTCACCGAGAATGTCACTGATAGACTCTAGCGGTAAGCTATGTAAGATATTTTTTAACCAGTCCATGCGTGTTTATTTACCTGCGTTTATCGCCGATGACACAATCTGTGTCTAGCGGTATATGTGCGTTCTGTAGAACCAGAATGAGGCCAACTACATAATGAACTTATGCATTATGTAAGCTTATATGTACATTGCGTAGGGTGTCAGTTTATCACGACTCTCTACCCAAATGCATGTGGGCAAGTGTGCCGTAGGTTTCTATCGACGCTATTTTCAAGGTAGCGTACTGATATATGTCCTACCACACTTACTTGCTGACAAATCTATTAATTGTAGATGCTGTCCTGCGATTCACGAGCACGCAGCTCTGCTTGGCGGCGCATCACGTCTTGCGGCGGCAACTGCACAAAGTAACCTTGAGACTGCAGTTTTGCCAGCACTTCTTCTTTATCGACACGAGCGAGCTTATCTTTAGTTGATAAGTCCAAATGCATGACGAACTTACTACGACCTAAACCTGCACGGAAATCTTTTGGTAATACACCAAGCCAGTCTTTGATTTCATCAGTATCATCAGGATAATCAGGACGCGCAATGTAGATATACATGTCGTCGTGTTTGGGAAATTTATAAATATCGCAATGCATAAAAACCACCTATCAGAAACTATGGGCGTAGGTTAGCATATTTCAGGCAAATACCAGTAGTCGCTTTGCGTTTTGCTATCGTAATTTTTGTCAAAACACACAGATAAAACGCTGATATGAGCGATAAAAATATCGTTGTAAAACATAACCTATTTGACAGACTGCCCTATTAAAACATCATTTTTGCCAAATTTATTTATTTTAATGGCTTTGATGACTTGTAAAAGCGCTTTGAACCTTTCATAATAAAAGCGTTTTTCAGGAGAGAGTTTATCAGCATCGTTTTTGTATTGAACCCCATTGGTTATACAACTATTGCAATTGCTAGATAACCACCGAAGGCGCATCCACCCTGCCAATCGCTCAGGTAAAAGGACTGAAAAACGCATGTCACTGTTGTTTGATAGTGTTTAGTAATATGACGCTCATAGCGCACTACCTTATCAAACATAAGGCATAACAAATCTGGAGAGTGGTAAGCACGGACGACGTCTTACCCACCGAAGGGGAGAAAATACGCTATCATCGATGATAGGGCTCATATAATCGCCCATTAATGATGGTTCGTGTTGAAAATCTCAGGTCACAGGACAGATAGGGCTTTAGCTCAAACTGACGTACAGCGTCTGTTTGGCTTACGTCTTCATCTTTGCTTTCTGTGTCACCCTTTGATGTGATATTTGCGCCTTGCAATATTGCTTCTCGCTACTTTTACGTTGCGCATCACTCCTTACTCTGCTGAGTACGACTGATGTACACATAAGGATTTGTTATGACTGATACCCATTCTCAAGAAATCACTTCTCAAAACGATCAAAGCCAAGCTCCTCAGCGCACCCCTTTTTACCAGTCTCATATTGATAGTGAGGGCAAACTGGTCGATTTTTCTGGTTGGGAATTGCCCATTCATTACGGTTCACAAATCGAAGAGCACGAAGCAGTACGTACAGATGCAGGTATGTTCGATGTCTCACATATGGTTGTGACTGATATCAAAGGCACTGATACCAAAGCTTGGCTACAAAAACTGCTCGCAAACGATGTCAACAAACTCACTACCGCTGGTAAAGCGCTGTACTCTGGTATGCTCAATGAGCAAGGCGGCGTCATCGATGATTTGATCGTCTACCTGATGAACGCAGAAGAAACTGAGTACCGTATCGTTTCTAACGCAGCCACTCGTGACAAGGATTTAGCACAATTTAATAAGGTCGCTGAAGGTTTCAATATTGAGATTACCGAGCGTCCTGAGCTTGCCATGCTCGCCGTCCAAGGTCCAAATGCTATTGCAAAACTGGCTCAAGCCAAACCAAGTTGGGCAGATACCTTAGCAGCACTAAAACCTTTCGTTGGTGCTGATTTGACCGATATCGAAGGCACCGATTGGTTTGTAGCTCGTACTGGCTATACTGGTGAAGATGGCGTTGAAGTCATTATGCATGCCGATGATGCCCCTGCTTTCTTTGAGCAATTAAAAGCAAATGGCATCAAACCTGCCGGTCTTGGCGCACGCGATACCTTACGTATGGAAGCAGGCATGAACCTTTATGGCCATGACATGGACGAAACCATCAGCCCTTACGAGTGCAACATGGGCTGGACGCTTGCACTAAAAGACGACCGCGCCTTTGTCGGCCGTGAAGCATTGGTCAGCAAACGTAAGCAGTCAAAAGAAGACAACACTGCCATGAAACAAGTGGGTCTGCTATTGACCACGCGTGGCGTATTGCGTGAAGGCATGACAGTGACTATCAATCAAGGCACTGATAACGAGCAAACTGGCATTATCACCAGTGGTACATTCTCCCCTAGCCTAAAAAATTCAATCGCGATTGCTCGTGTGCCTGCCAGCTTATCAGACGATGACAGTGTACAAGTCGATCTACGCGGCAAAGGTAAGTTCGTCGATGTACGCGTATTAAAGCTACCTTTTGTCCGTAACGGCAAGCAACAGTTTGACTCTTAGGTCTTATAAATTCTATCATTAGAGCGTGTTGTCATTTTGCACGCGAGTATAAAAATGACGACACGCCTAGCCTCCATTATTTTTGTTAATTAACCTCTATCACTTAGGAGAGAGACCATGAGCAACATCCCAGCAGAGCTAAAATATATTGCGAGTCACGAGTGGCTACGCCTAGAAGACGACGGTACGATCACTGTTGGTATCACTGACCATGCTCAAGATCTATTGGGTGATGTGGTATTCGTTGAGCTACCAGATGTGGGCGATATCATCGCTGTTGATGACGAAATCTCAGTTGTTGAATCAGTAAAAGCGGCTTCTGACGTTTATGCACCGATCTCAGGTGAAGTCATCGCTATCAATGAAGCGCTAGAAGATGATCCTGAAATCATTAACTCTGATCCATACGGCGAAGGTTGGTTCTTCAGAATGAAGCCTGACAATATCGCTGACTACGAAGCACTAATGACTGCTGACGAGTACGAAAGCGACTTATAAGCTAAGCATGCTCTCACAAGACATTAGCATTTGTAAGACATTAGCTTATACAAAGCACTAGCCCCGACTAAACATCATAGATACTGGCAACAGCTGGTATCTATACTCTCTATTTAAACTGTTTGAACAACCTTTCTAATGAAAAGTATTGGCTTATTGACCATGCTTGTTATTTGAAAGCAGCTTTATATGTAGATCTCCAACAATCATTATCGTCCGATGTTATTGCTACCAAGCGTTATCTTATTGACTCGTATTGATCACCTATTCGAATCCCAATGAATACGTGCTATCAATAATGACGCAAACTGATAACCCAATTCTCAGCATGGATCCTAATATGAATGCCAACACCGATAATAAAGACCCCATTGCCACGCCAGATCATACGCCGCAGCTACAAGCCTTTCGCGATATCGTAGAATCACGCCGTTCCGTGCGCCGTTTTACTGACACACCTATCCCTGACGACGTATTGGCAGACTGTCTGCGTTTGGCCATGCTAGCACCAAACTCTAGCAACCTACAGCCGTGGGAATTTTATGTTATCGATGATGCTGACAATCGCAAACGCGCCATCAAAAACTGCATGAATCAAAACGCAGCAAAAACATCAGCCCGTTTGATTGCCATCGTTGCTCGTACTGATGTTTGGCATGATCACGCTCAGCAAGTATTGCGCGAATACCCTGATCAGCCAGTGCCAAAGAAAGTGAAAGACTACTACAACAAAGTCGTCACGATGGACTTTTTGCGCGGCCCAGCCAACGTGGTTTCGGCTGCGAAATGGGGCGCTACGCAAGTGGTCAGACGCGTAAAGGGCCCAATTAAATCGCCTTACTATACGTTTGAAGATACCAAAAACTGGGCAACCAATAACACCGCACTTGCCGCCGAAAACCTCATGCTAGCATTACGTGCTCATGGATTTGATAGCTGTGCTATGGGCGGCTTTGATGAGCCTGCTATGAAACGCCTACTAGGCTTAGGCAACGATCAGCATATCATTATGATGATTGGCGCAGGTGAACGTGCTGACAATGGCGTTTACAACACCCAGTTCCGTTTCGATCAAAAACAGTTTGTGCATTACGTATAACTCACAACTCAAACTATGATTTTATAGTCGGTTCAATATGATTTAGATACAAGGAAGCCGAGTGAAAGTACTACAAGTAGTAGACTAAACGAGACTGACACCGTATCTAATTCATAGAGGCTGGGCTATAGCTATTTTCTTTATTACTCCCTTAACCAAGGATTGTCATGACTATCTCTCAAAACCCATCGTTTGATACCTTTCAAGGATTGTTCAACGAAGCTGAATTTGTCTATCGCCACTTAGGTTCAAATGAGACCAAGCAAGCTGACTTACTCAGCGCTGTTGGTTATAAAGATATGCAAAGCTTTATCAATGACACTGTGCCTGAGCCAGTACGTTTGCACAAAGAATTGGACTTGCCAGTAGCGATGAGTGAGCACGCTGCACTTGCCAAACTACGTACGATGGCAGACGACATCACTGTTAACAAAAGCTATATCGGTCAAGGCTACTCTCCAGTTCGTATGCCGGCTGTCATTCAGCGCAACGTTCTTGAAAATCCAGGCTGGTATACCGCTTATACGCCTTACCAAGCGGAAATCGCTCAAGGTCGTCTAGAAGCATTGCTGAACTTCCAACAAGTATGTATCGATTTGACTGGTCTTGAGCTGGCTGGTGCGTCATTGCTTGATGAAGCAACAGCTGCTGCAGAAGCGATGGCGATGTCAAAGCGTGTTAGCAAAAGCAAATCAACACAGTATTTCGTCGATGAGCGTGTCTATCCACAAACACTAGATGTGATTAATACTCGTGCTAAATACTTCGGTTGGGAAGTCGTCGTTGGTGATTTTGAAACCGCTAAATCTGGCGACTATTTTGGTGCACTATTCCAGTATGTCGGTGCTGAAGGTGACGTTAAAGACTTAACAGACGTCATCAGTGCAGTAAAAGAAAACAAAACTTACGTCAGTGTCGTCAGTGACATCATGAGCTTGGTGTTATTAAAATCACCAGCCGATATGGGTGCTGACGTAGCGCTAGGTAGTACTCAGCGTTTCGGTATCCCAATGGGCTTTGGTGGTCCACACGCCGCTTACTTTGCTTTCTCTGATAAAGCCAAGCGTTCAGCACCTGGCCGTATCATTGGTGTCTCAAAAGACGCACAAGGCAATACTGCATTACGGATGGCTCTACAAACGCGTGAGCAGCATATCCGCCGCGAAAAAGCCAACTCAAACATCTGTACCTCACAAGTATTGCTGGCCAACCTCGCTGGTATGTACGCGGTATATCATGGTCCAGGCGGCGTGAAGCGTATTGCCACTCGTATTCATGCGTTTGCCACTGCGTTTGCTGACGCTATCACAGAATCTAACGACAGCAGCTTGAGCGTGGTACATGATCAATTTTTCGATACAGTCGTGATTGATTGTGGTTCAGAGAAGCTTGCTACTCAAATTTTCAAAAATGCAGACAACGTCGGCTACAACTTATGGCGTCTAAGCGACACCAAATTGAGCGTTGCCTTTAGTGAAACCAGCGATCAGCAAGATTTCAACACGTTAACTCAGTTGTTCGTCAACAAGTCACACGATCTACCTGAAACAGCTCGCGTCTCACTTGATAGCGCACACCTGCGTACGGATGACATCTTGACTCATCCAGTATTTAACTCGCATCACACCGAGCATGAAATGCTACGCTACCTAAAGTCGCTTGAAGACAAAGATTTGGCGATGAACCGCAGCATGATTTCACTGGGTAGCTGTACCATGAAGCTAAACGCCACCAGTGAGATGCTACCGATTACTTGGCCTGAGTTTGCCAACGTGCATCCTTTTGCCCCGCGTGATCAAGTTACTGGCTATATCGCGATGATCGATAGCTTGCAAGATCAATTAAAAGCCATCACTGGTTTTGATGATGTCTCTATGCAGCCAAACTCTGGTGCCTCTGGTGAATATGCTGGTCTGTTAGCGATTCGCCGTTATCATGAGTCATTGGGCGAAACCAATCGCGATGTTTGCTTGATTCCTATGTCGGCGCACGGTACCAACCCTGCTACTGCCATGATGATGGGTATGCAAGTAGTCGTGGTCAAAACTGATGAAAACGGCAACGTTGATATCGATGATCTAACTGCCAAATGTGAAGAATATAGCGACCGCCTAGGTGCTTTAATGATTACTTATCCATCGACGCACGGTGTATTCGAAGAAGGCATCCGTCATATCTGTGATTTGACCCACAAGCATGGTGGTCAGGTCTATATGGACGGCGCGAACATGAATGCTCAGGTAGGCATGATGCAGCCTGCAGACGTTGGTGCTGATGTACTACACATGAACCTGCACAAAACATTCTGTATCCCGCATGGCGGCGGTGGTCCAGGCATGGGCCCTATCGGTATGAAGGCGCATTTGGCAACGTTTATGGCCAACCATACCTTGAGCCCTGTACACAATGCACAAAAAGACTGCTCAGCAGTATCAGCAGCACCTTATGGTTCAGCGAGCATCTTGCCTATTTCGTGGATGTATATTGCTATGATGGGCCGTGATGGTCTGCTAAAAGCGACGGAACTGGCATTACTAAACGCCAACTACGTGGCAGCTGAATTAAAAGGTCACTACCCTGTCCTATATGCTGGCAAAAACGGCCGCGTGGCTCACGAATGTATCATCGATATTCGTCCGTTAAAAGAAGAGACTGGCATTACAGAAAGCGATATCGCTAAGCGCTTAATGGATTATGGTTTCCACTCACCAACGATGAGCTTTCCAGTCGCTGGTACGCTTATGATTGAGCCAACTGAGTCTGAGTCAAAAGAAGAGTTGGATCGCTTTATCAGTGCGCTGAAATCTATCAAAGCTGAAGCCATGAAAGCCAAAGCTGGTGAAGATAACTGGACGCTAGAAGACAACCCATTAGTCAATGCACCGCATACGGCTGCTATGATTACTAGTGAAGAGTGGACGCATCCTTACAGCCGTGAGACTGCTGCATTCCCGCTGCCGTACATCCGTGCAAACAAGTTCTGGCCAAGTGTCGCTCGTGTCGATGATGCTTATGGTGACAAGAACTTAATGTGCTCTTGCCCAAGTATCGAAAACTATATGTAATTATCATTTTTGATAACAGCTCGTTTATTGTGAGAAACCTCCAAGTCAGCTACTGACTTGGAGGTTTTTATTTTGCTGACTTTTTATCTATTACGTTAGCAGGTAATATTATCAATAAAATAAACGATAAGAACTCAATGTAATAAAAGCTTATATTGGTAATAAGCTATTTATCTTAAATTTCTGAAGCAATCATTTGGATACTGCTATGCAACCTAAAGCGCCTAAACAAAAAACTCGCGTTATTCTAATTCACGGGCTACACCAAACCCCATGGATCATGCGACCATTAGCCAAGCGCCTGCAAGTAGCAGGATTTGATACCCATCAGTACGGCTACCGTAGTATGCGTGATGGTATCAAAACCAATAGCGCCCGCCTAAATAGCTGGCTAGAAACAAACCATCACCCAGATCATCCTATCGATTTGGTCGGGCATAGTTTGGGTGGTTTGATCATTCGTGATTTTGTCGCTCAGTATCCAAAATGGAAAATTGGACGTTGCGTGACTCTAGGGACACCGCATATAGGCAGTGTTTGTGCAGATTATATCTGGCGATTGACTCCTGCTGTCGTAGGTCTCTCATATGTCGACGCCCTCGACGGCACAGTTGCGCCATTGCCCAAACACGTGACGCTAGGCGTCATCGCTGGCAACCGACCTTATGGTCTAGGTCAGCTGTTTTTGCAATATCACAATCGCAAACTGCGCAAATCTGACAAGCCACCCCTTAATGAGCAGCTTGCACATGACGGGACAGTCTATATAGAAGAAACGAGGATAGAAGCTGCAGCTGATCATATTGTCATGCCAGTCTCACATACTGGCATGCTAGTGAACCCAGAGGTCGCCGAGCAAACTCGACACTTTTTAGAGCATGGACGATTTAAACGCTAAGAGCTGTATGAATACTTGAGGGTCAGTTCGCAGTCTTGTCGAACGTCGCCTTATTAAACGGCGCATTATCGAACGATTCCTTATTGAACACGAATACCCATGCCTTGCTGCAGTTCGGTTTTATGCTTTTTGATGACTGGAATTAAGGTTTTAATGACCCAGTCGTTACGCCAACCTTTTAGCCCTTGCGGCAGTTCGCTCACGTCTTTATCAAGAGCAACCACTTCATACAATTGCCCTAGCCATTTTTTACGCATCAATACACTGGCAGGTATACCTATTTCGCGCGCATGCTCATCAATCGCTTGCTGAACTGCTTTTGATAATACTTTATTTTTTGAGCGATATGGTGGCACTAGGCAGTCTGGATGCTCTGTAGACGGTAGACTCTTGGCATCTCTGATTACTTTCAGCAGCTCTTCGCCATATAGTCGCAGCATACTACGGTGCATGGTCGTTTTATGTGCCAGCTCGCGCATGCTATTTGGTTTTTCAGTGACAATCTCACGCACTGCTTGTTTTTTTATCACAAAGGTACGCGGCTGATTGGTCGCACGTGCCAGCTCTTCTCGCCACGTAGCCACCCCTTTGAGTATCGCCATTTGCTGTGAATTATAGCGATAATCTGCCATCGTGAGATACATCGCTTCATCTTCGACGTGTTGCGTGTCATACAAATCACTGGCATAAAGCTGACAGTCAGCCCAAACATAATCGTATAACCCTTGAGCCTTAAGCGCATGCTCGATACTGAGATACAGCGCTGGCAGATAACGCACATCATCGATGGCATACTGCTCTTGCTCATCTGTCAACGGGCGCTGGAGCCAATCAGACTGACTGTGTTCTTTATCAATATGCATATCTAGCTGATCAGCCAATGCTTGCTGATACCCCATTTGCAATTGACCCGTCAGATAAGACAATGCAATTTGCGTATCAAATATATTGGTCAATGGCGGACAACCAGACAACAGATAAAAAATACCCAAATCTTCGCCGCAAGCGTGCCAAATAGCTACATCTACTTTGCGTAGCGCTTCCCACAGTTCAGCCAGTTGTAACTGGGGTGCATCCAGCAAATAAACATGATCGCCAGTATTCAGCTGCACGAGTGCCAAGCGCGGATAATAAGTGTCACGCTTGATAAACTCAGTATCTAAGGCCACACGTCCGCAAGTCGCTAAGGCATCAACAACCTCATCTAAATCGCTTTGCTTACGCACCCATGTAATAGCAACGTCATCAGCAATATCTAGCAGTGCATCAATATCTAGCACCTCAACATCAAGCACTTCAACACCTGGATTATTAGCAGCTGACTCAGATGACGTGGCTGCTGACATTGGCTCAGTATTAGCGGCTTCTTGCGATGAGCCATCATTGATATCAGCAGCATTTGATTGAGCTGAGGCGTTTGAAACGTTATTGGACACGGGCAGATACCTGCATTAATAGGAGAAAATAAAACGCTAAACCGCGCCTTAATAAAATTAAAAGATAAACAATAATAAAGCAATTATAGCAATTCCAAGAAATGAATTGGGTAAGACTTTGAAGCAATCAAAACATTATAAAAAAGAACGATTTTGCATGGCTTGACCAAGCGTCATACTATCCAAATACTCAAGCTCGCCGCCCATCGGGACGCCTTGTGCTAAACGCGTCACTTTATTAACATGACGACTGACAGCTTCACTGATAAAGTGCGCCGTAGTCTGACCTTCGACAGTCGTACCTGTTGCCAGTATTAGCTCTTCGACAGGCTCTTGCTTCACTCGCCATACGAGCTGATCAATATTTAAGTCATCAGCGCTGACACCATCAATTGGCGATAAATGCCCGCCCAACACAAAATAACGACCACGGTAACCAGCTGTCTGTTCAATCGCCATCACATCTGCTGCTGTCTCGACCACGCATAGCAGACTGTCATCACGTCTAACATCTTGGCATAGCGGACATACAGCCTCATCACTAAAACTATGACAACGTTGACATTCAACAATATCACGCATGGCTTCATCTAGTGCTTGGGCGAGTGCCATGCCTTGTGGGCGTTTTTTACTGAGCAGATGTAGCGCCATTCGTTGGGCACTTTTTTGACCGACGCCTGGCAATATACGCAGCTGTTTGACCAGCTGATCAAATTTGGCTGTAAGCAAAGTAGCTTCCTTTAGTTGACTTTATCTAACTGAATTTATAAATCGTAGCTATAAAAATGGGGTCGTATCGTGTCGATAACAACCCCATTTTTGTCTTTAGTATGAAGTATTTAATGCTTAAAACATGCCTTGCATACCTGGTGGCAGACCCATACCTGAAGTCGCGCCAGCCATCGTTTCTTCATACAGTGCATCTGCTTGACGAACCGCATCATTGATAGCAGCAGCGATGAGATCTTCGATCATATCTGGCTCATCTTCTAGCAGACTTGGATCAATAGTCAAACGCTTAACCACATGACGACCAGTCATCGTTACTTTAACTAAGCCACTGCCCGCTTCTGCTTGTACTTCTTTGTTAGCAAGTTCTTTTTTAGCGTTTTCAACGTTTGCTTCTACTTTCTTTTGCATCGTTTGTGCTTGTTGCATCAATGCTTGAATGTTCATAGTTGCCTCTTTTGTTATTTATGGTTTGTATTTTATGCTAGTGCGTATAGTAATGAATAATTAATAACGTAAAGTTAATGCAATGCGTTAGTGCAGATTATACCGTTATCTTTACAAACTGTCTAAACCACGTGCCAAGTCTTTGATAATATCTTCCACATCTTCCAGACCTACCGATAGACGAATCAGACCGTCTTTGACACCAGCTTCGGCACGAGCTTCAGCAGTTAGACGGAAATGCGTGGTGGTTGCAGGATGAGTAATCGTGGTTTTGGCATCGCCCAAGTTATTGGTGATAGAGACCATTTGTGTTGAATCAATCACATGCCACGCCGCTTCTTTGGTATCACGGCTATCAGATGCCTTGACTTCGAAGCCCATGATAGCACCGTAACCATTTTTCATATGATGCTGACGTGTGGCAAGTTCGTGCGCAGAATGGTCACTCAAGCCTGAGAAATGTACGGTACTGACATTAGGATGATTGACCAAAAATTCTGCCACTTGATTGGCATTTTGGCAATGCGCTTGCATACGCAATTTGAGCGTCTCAAGCCCCTTGGTAAATACCCAAGCATTGAACGGACTCATGCTGATACCACCTGAGCGCACCACGGTAAATGCTTCTTGCATCAGCTTATCACTGCCGACCAACGCACCGCCTAATACGCGACCCTGACCATCCAAATATTTGGTTGCAGAGTGAATGACCACATCAGCACCCAAGTCTAACGGGCGCTGCAATGCTGGCGTTGCAAAGCAGTTGTCAACGACGAGTAATATGTCATTGGCTTTACATAGCTGACTCAGATAACCAATATCGCAAATCTGTGCCAATGGATTACTTGGGCTTTCGCAATAGATCACCTTGGTATTTGGTTGAACCGCATTGGCCCATGCCTCATTGTCAAAGCAATCCACGTAGCTAACTTCAACACCAAACTTGGCCATATAGTTGTTAAACAGACCGATAGATGAGCCGAATAACTGGTTGGCCGCTAGCAGATGGTCACCCGCTTTTAGGTATGCCAAGCACATCGTCAAAATAGCGCCCATACCAGAGGCCGTCGCAACCGCGCGTTCACCGTTTTCTAACGCAGCCAAGCGACGCTCAAAAGTACGTACGCTTGGATTGGTATGACGAGAGTAGACATTGCCTGTTTTTGTACCGTCAAAATGAGCAGCGGCATCAGCGGCTGAACGATAAACGTAAGAGCTGGTGGTAAAAATAGGCTCTGAATGCTCGCCTTCGTCCGTACGGTGTTGACCTGCCCGCACTGCGATGGTCTGCATGCCATAATCAAGCTCTAAATCTAAGGCATCGTTGCGCCAGTTTGAATCTAACTTGTTCAAACTGCTCTCATCATGGTTTTGCGACTGACTCATAAACGTTCCATTACTTTGGTTGGTATTTTATTGATTAGTATTTTATTGGTTGGTCTTTTAATTGAAATAAAATGACTGCTTATTCTTCTGATTATCGACCGAATTCATCAGCGTTATCATATCATGCCGACTTATTCCGCACAGCTGGTTTCAAATGGCCACTAAATATTATTTTCGAATACCAAAGACGTATCAATTTTAATGCTTAAAATCTGCCACATATATAATTAAACACTACTTAAAAAACAATGATTTCGTGCGCTAAATCTAACAAAAATAACGTATTTATAATAGGCAGATATCGCAACAGCTGCTAAGCTTAGCGACGATTTAGATTTTGCCACATGTAATACAACAACAGTTTGGTAATTCATCTAACAAGAGTGTTTCAAACACTCAGAATCATTATTTATCAGTACATTTAGGCTCATTAAGGTAAATTCGTTATGTCGATGTTCAGTATAGAACCAAGCAGCTTATCGTTGAGCCTAACCCTAGGACTGACTTTAGGGCTTAGTGCTTGCCAGAGTTTGCCCAAGCAGCCACATTTACCAGAAAGCCAAGCACTATCAGCACGAATAGAGGCGCTATATTCAGACGAGCAAACGACGCAAGGTGAGACGATTAAGACTAGCAGCACTGACTTGGTCTCTGCTATTAGTGCACAGAACGATATTCATCCTGACTTGTCTGGCTATCACCCAATCGTGACCGGAGCGAATGCTTTTGCGGCACGTAGCATCTTGACAGATATGGCCACGCGCAATATTGATGCACAGTACTATATTTGGCATAACGATCAGGCTGGCCAGCTTCTACTAAAAGACTTATGGGACGCGGCTGAGCGCGGCGTGATCGTGCGCTTATTGTTAGATGATTTTAATAATAGTGCCAAGTTCGACCAGCATTTATTACGCTTTGCCAGTCATCCTAACATTGCGGTACGTATCATCAATCCTTTGATGCATCGTAAGTTTCCAACATTGAACTATGTGACTGGTTTGCCGCGTATCAATCGTCGTATGCACAATAAGAGCATGACCTTTGATAAGCAAATTACTATCATCGGCGGGCGTAATATCGGCAACGAATACCTTAGTAATGATCAAAGCAGCCAATTTGCAGATTTGGATGTCTTACTTATCGGTAAAGTCGTCGCAGATATTGATAACAGTTTTTATGACTATTGGTCATCGCCTTTATCATTTGATATCGAGACCTTAGCGAAATTTGATGATGACGTTACACCTGATTTTTTAAAGGCCTTAGATAAGCTAGGTCTGGATGAAGAAAACAACGAAGGCAGCAGCTTGGCGGTTTATAAAGCTGCGATCAAAGACTCTACGATTGATAGTGACTTGATTAATAAGCGTGTGCCTTTCCGTTGGACCGACATGCAGTTCTTAAGTGATGATGTCGGCAAACTAAGCAAAACGGTTCCTGCCGATACCAACTTGGTTCATCAGTTGCGTAACTTGCTTGGTAGCCCAACCAAGAAATTGACGATTATTTCTTCTTATTTTGTACCGACCAAAGATGGCGTCGATACGTTGGTTAAACTGGCTGAAGCTGGTGTCGATATTAAGATACTAACCAACTCATTTGATGCGACCGATGTGACTGCCGTGCATTCTGGTTATAGCCAGTGGCGACCTCGCCTGCTTCGTTCGGGCGTCAAAATATATGAGCTTAAATCGACCGCTGCTGAAGAAAAACGTGACAACAAACTGTGGCGGGCCCGTAGTCAATCTTCAACCAGTTTGCACGCAAAAACGTTTGCAGTAGATGATTATCAAGTCTTTATCGGTTCATACAACGTTGACCCACGCTCTGCCAATATCAATACCGAAATGGGCGTAATCATTAATGATGATGAACTAGCAAGGCAGCTGCATGGCGCTTTGAGCGACGATCTATTAAATCAAGCGTATGAAGTCAAGCTACTAGAAAATGGCAACCTGCAATGGCACACCATGGAGAAAGGCGAAAAGGTAGTCTATGACTCAGAGCCACGAGTGGACATGGCTGACCATGTTTGGTTAACCATTATGTCTTGGTTGCCCATTGACTGGCTATTATAAGAAATATCAGTTAGTTAGGCTTTGGCGTCTTGTAAATCTGTTTGAGCTAACTTGTAAACCATCCATTACTCAAAAACCAACTTATTATTTCGGCAAATCGTCATTTATATATCGATTTGCCAGTTTTTATCATGGTCGATCATTAAAATAATGATTGTCTTAATGACCATTTTACTCCGTGGATATGTGATTTATTATGCCATCTCGTTCCCAACATGCCTTGATGTCTACTAAAGACAAAAATGTAGTGCTGTTCATTAGCTTCATCAGCGCTGTGATATTTTTTGATTTTTTGATTTACTTGTATATCTCAGATATTGTTTCAGCGGCGATTTTTCCTGCTAATGCTGACCCTAGAGTTGCTAAACTGCAAGGTATGGGGCTTTTTGTTATCGGTTATTTAGCACGTCCAATCGGAGGTGTTCTCATCGGTCGTTATGGTGATATAAAAGGTAGAAAGCCCGTTTTATTGCTAAGTATCATAGTCACCGCATGCAGTCTCTTAGCAATGGCATTTTTGCCAACTTATGCACAATGGGGGGCTGCTGCGCCTGCCTTATTTATATTGTTAAGAATCATACAGGGTATGGCGTTTGGTCTTTATGTACCGCTATCTTGGGTATTTGTAGCAGAGCATGTGCCCAGACAGTATCTGTCAGTTGCCTGTAGCTATGCGACTGCTAGCTTCTTTGTAGGTGTGCTGTTTTCAAATGCCTTTTTTATGTGGCTCTCTAGCTTTATGACGACGACTGAGCTAACTGATTATGGTTGGCGTTTACCATTTTTAGTAGCGGCGGCTCTTAGTTTCTTACCGCTCTTATTTTGGCGATTCATCGGAGAAACACCCTTTTTTCTGGCACTTACAAAATTAAATACCGGCAAAAACTCAGGCAAGCCGCTTACCATACTCTTTAAACACTGCAAACACTCTGTGTTTGTCGGCATGGTGCTGACGTTAGTGATTTCTAGCATTACCTCTGTGGTTGTTCTACTATTGCCAGACTTGATAGAGATAAACTTTACATTAGACAGCGATTTGTTTGGATTCTCCCATAGCTTGGGCATCGTATTTATGATTTTTGGCTGTATATTCTATGGGATAATTTCTAATCATGAGAATTTTGGTAAGGTTCTAGTAATTGGTTCGATACTCCTCATTGCTCAAATACTAGCCTTCTTTTATCATCTACAAGCAGGTGGCGATTACATTTTAATTATGTACGCGCTTTTGGGATTCTGTGCTGGTATTGTCGGTATGGTTCCTGCTATCTTGGTGCAATTGTTTCCAACCAACGTGCGTCTCACAGGTATCTCTTTTTGTTATAATGTGACCTACGGTATCGTTGGTGTACTGATACCTTTTGGTCTTGGTTATGCCACAACTTTAGTAAGCTTTTCACCAGCACTATACATTGCCTTTGTGGGCTCTATCGGTATTATTATGGGGCTTTATTTCTATAATTTGCCTGAATTCAAAAAGATTGATCATGTTATTTTATAAATAATTGGTCAATCACTGTTTCGCATGACGCTTGAAGCTCTGGAAACTCTTGCAAATAAGGTGCAATGGTATGTCTCATCCATTGCACCTTATCCATTTATTTAAGACACAAATATTAAGGCTTGATGACCATGGTTGATATGACCAACAAACGCCTCTCAGTTGCGCCAATGATCGATAGTATCAACCAATCACGTTAAAGCTTTACAGACAAACGCTTTCAGGTTTTTTGTTTTGGTTCATGGTACGAATATGGTACGAAACTTTGCCAAAACCTAGCTTCTCAAAAACCCACTATTCCGAGTGACAAGCTGCTTTGCTTCTCAAAACCTAGACACAAAAAACGCCCTGCCAAATTAATGACAGGGCACAGGGTAAACCTATTCGAATGCTACTTTGGATAACTTGACCAAGGTAGCTGATAATGAGGGCCATCCTTAAATGTTTTCCAATCTCCGCCCCATTCAATACTAACACCAACCTCTTTAGCTGCTTGCTTTATGGCGTCAGCTAATGGATGGTAATAATCCCAATCCCATGTAACTTGACCATCTTCATCAAGTGCGATTAAGTCCACGGCATGACCTGTTAGGTGGCGGCTATTCATGGTCTTACTAGCACCTTTAGCGACTAGCTCTTTTTGCCTTGCAAGTGTTCGCATACCTTCGCCAACCGTAAAGTCAACCGTTGTAATTTGAATAGCGCGATTGACCACTTTTTGCAAATCAGCGTGGATTGGTGCTAGTCGCTTTAGTGATGTGGCGCTTAACTTGTATTTACCATTGTCGCTAAGTGGTGGAATTTTAGTATCTGTAAGTGCTGTTACTGCGTTATCTATACTATCTAATGATTTCAGGACGGCTGCTAGTGAGTCTTTACCGAAGTCACCGTCAATTAGCTTGTCGTTGTAAAATCCAGCAGCAGCCAATGCTGTTTGCGCCTGTGTTATATGTGATTTACTCATTTTTATCCCCAAAAAAAACCGCAATTAAGCGGCTAAGTTATTTCGGCAACCATTTTTTAATCCTGCGCTTAACCCCGTCAAAGAACATCACGATAGTTTCAACGATGTTATCTATAAGTGTTGACGTTAAGATATTGAGCAGTGATTTAAAAAACTTTGGTGCGCTTTGTTTGATTTCCTCAATTAAAAACTGACCAGTTAGACCAATGCCGCCACCAATGGCAGCATGGACTGTGACAAACTCCATTTCTTTAGTTACAGCTAGATATTCAGATAGTGCGCTAGCGACGAGCATTGACAGCATTGTGAACAAGATTGCTATTCTAATGCCGTAACGCTCGACTGGATTCATAGCTAGCGATCCGATTAGGCAGCCGCATATAGCCGCCAATATTTGAAGTAAAGGCGACTGTAAAAGTAAATTTACAATTTCCACCTTTACCCCTCATTGGCTAATTCGTCTGCTATGACTCGCACTGTTTTCATTCTTTTAACTGATGCCATTAAGCACATAATGCCGTGTAAGAAGTAGATAGGCACCGCTGTAGATAATGGAGGGTAATCACTAGCAAAGATGCCTGACAGCGATATAAAGACCACTGACGACAATGCTAGCCCTATTGCTGACCGCCTATCTGAGCGTAAAGACTTCTTAACGAGCGCGAACCAACAGCCAGTGCCAAGAATGAACATGGCTATCCATACCCATATCGAGGACACGTAAGTAAAGCCGCGATATGGGTACTGCAAGATAATATCAGCCGCGCCAATAATGAAGATGATCGAGAATGACCACAGCATACCGACGTTTGCAACCTCAACTGGCCTTACGCTATTTGCTGTCGGGAATATCCAATCTATCAGCTTGCTAAACTTAAAAAAATAGCGACTTATCAAGCCGCATTGATTGTTAGGCATAACGCCCCCCTCAAAATTTAGATATAAAAAAACCCCGATTAAGGGGCTTTGTTTAAAAATATTAAGAACCTACTGCAACTTACTCAAAGCGTCTTTATAAGCTTTCCGTTTGGGTTGTAGTCTAACAACTTCTTTTAGCTGCGAAATAGCCTGTTGTTTATCATCGATCTCAATATAAATCATAGCTAACTCATATCTTGATTGGTAAGATTCAGGCCACCGGCTCTGAATATCCAAGTGCATCCTAATAGCATCATCTAGCAGCCCAATTCTTCTAAAGTATTGAGCAACACCAACATGATGTTCTGGAATGTCTGGACGCAAAGCCAAGGCCATCAACATATAATCTTTGCCTTTGCTAAAGTCTTTATGTCGATACAACAAACTACCCATAATATATTGAGCATGAGAGGCAGCAGCATATTTGGATAGGGCTATCTCAAGAAACGCTCTTGCATTATCATTATCTTTGCTTTGATATGCAGACCAACCAAAATAATAATTTTCTGCAAAACCCTCGTAGTTCAAAGCCCTACCTGCATCTTTCTGTTTATTTATCTTGCTGCCCGACATAAATAGCCACAACATAGGTAAAAACTGGCCGTTAGAAACCAGCGTCCTTAATACCGTATGTTCGTCATTAGGAAAAGTTGTTACTTCAACATTTTCGAAATCTTTTACTAAATCGGCGCAATATAAGTCAACTGGGTCGCGTTCTCCTGTGTATATATAAAATAAAGACTTGCTTCCTTCAATCTTGTTTCTTATATCATGAAACCTAACAGTGGTTTCTACCGGCATCATTTTAGCCGAACGACTGTGTGGTAACTTTAGTAAAATTTCTGGGCTAAATGCTAGAGCATTGCAATTCAACTCCGCGCCGTAAAATATTGCCGCCCAACCACCCATGCTAGAACCACAAGTGTAAACCTCCTTAATATCGTTCTTAGAAACTATGGATTTTATCGCGGAAATAGTGCCCTCATGACTATTGGCTAAGCCTGACACCCCATTCTGATACCAGTCGTTTTCTGCAACTCGTAAGAAAAGTATGTTGTGCGGTATCTTATCCCTCAGACCCCATAGATTAAATCTGCCAGCCTTTGTTCCTGTGGCACTAAGAATTATCAAAAGCTTGCTGGATGTTGGCTTTAGATGTAAATAATGCGTATCTGACAGTTGCATATTCATTGACTTACCTTTAAGTGGATATGTAGCGTAACGCCATATTAACTAATTTTTCATGGCGAAGCACTACATATCAAGGATTTTGAAAGCTCTACCTCCAAAACCCCTTAGCATACAAACTCATACCTGCCACTGACGATGAAGGACTGCCGCTTGTTGTAGCTGTATTATCCGATATCGTGATAGTGGCTTGTGTTATAGATGTTGATATAGCAGCCCCCACTCTAGATGTTGTCATGCTTGTCGCTGTAGCATTTACATAAATACTCGCCGTGTCGGAAAAAGATACAGGGAATGTCCAAGTGTACGGCTGTGTTGCACCTATCGTCACGTTACGCGCCCAACATTCCATAGAACCATCTAAGTACTTCACCCATGAGCCATTAGCGTTTGTACCACTACGTCCAATAGGTTTAAGTATTTGACCATCATTATCAACCGTACCGCTAAAGTTGATTTGATTGATTGGGTAGGCAGCACTAGGGGATAGTGTATTTACATTTCCTACGACGCCCCCGACTAAAGTCAGGGTAGCTCCGTTGCCTGATTCAGCCTGTAAGAATACAGCCTCGTCACCATCACTCCCTGACGGAATTTCTAGATTTAATCCAATTAATCGGCATTTGCTATCAGCCCATATCGCTTGATCGCTCGCTGTACTAATTCGTCTTGAGTCAGACGATGGCAAGCGCCCAATGATAGTTGCTCTAGTGTTATACATCCTAGCACTATGACGACCAGACCAACCCATCTGACTAAAATCCAAACGCTTAATCACTGCGTTCTCAGAATACAATCCATACTCCGATGATTTACTTGTCATGTTGATGTAATCCATTTCAACTGATAAGTCTAAAGTTACAGCGGCACCCGTACCAAGTGCTTTTGGCACTGGTGTACAAGGGATGTCCAATCCTCCAGGTGCAACATAGCCAGTTGCCCGAACTTCAATAATATCCGTACCTGATTTTATTTTTAACAAGTCGTTAGGACTAACAGCAGCCAATGTTGACGAAAAAGCTGTAATTGGTATGGAAGTTGCACCAACAGCGATTGCTGCTGTGGTAGTTGTCGTGTATGTCGAACCCTGCAAGTAAACCGTGCAGTTTTTAGCCTCATAACCCTTTGCATACAAGTCGCTAACCGTATTATTCCTAGAGTTACCTAAGTCAATATTGGTGCGTAATAACGTGCCGCCTTTTTGGTTCTGAATGCGCACAACACCGTCAGAGCCAGCGATATCAGCAACCCAATTACCAGTGCCAGACAGTATGTAAAATGATCTAGGACAACCATATAGACGACAAACACCCATATCTACACGCCCACGCACACCGCGCATACGTATTACTTCATCGCCACTATTACAATAAATTGTATGACCTTTAACGGTTAAATCCATATCGCCTTGACGCTGTAAAAATTTATCAGTGCCAGTGTACTTTTCAAACTTGCTCGTGCCTTCGCCTTTAAAAAGCACGGCATAGATTTCTGTACCAACATTGATGTTATAACCTGTTACATAGCCAATCCTGTTCCCTGTGTTAACGCGGCCTACTTGCTCACCTTGGGCGTAAGCGCCACCTATGTCGCCAACACCAACCCAGTATGGGTGCGTTAGACCGTCACATTCAAAATCGCTAATTGTGCAGTTGATGGTAGATGCAAGCTCAAAACCTTTAAAAAAACCATGGTCTGCTGCTTTCATGACCTTGCTTGTGGTTAACTGACATGACTCAGGATGCCAAGTCTTTTCAATCGGATAAGCGCCTTTATCTGGTATTTCTGCTCCACCAGGTGGCGTATATCTCCCGCCCCAGTGGAATAGGCACAACATAAGAGAAGCTACATTTGTCGCTGCATCGAATGGGTCAACTTCAAAAATCACGTTTCTTATACGCCCAATACCTATACACATTTGTGATGGGTCACTATCCTGAAATTCTAGATTATTGGCTGTATCATTAACCACCCTAGCGGCTCGAATAATCTCACTTTTAATCTTAATGTTATGCACTTCTACATGGTCAACTGGCAGAAGAAAACCAGAGCCGACGCACAATATAACACCGTACTGACCATTATTTGATGGCTTAGAGCCGTTGTAACTGTACTGACCAATAGTGAGCTTCGCTGTATATCTAGAACCACTCTCTTTTGAGTAGATACCTTGCGATGGTAATGCGTAGTGTGTCCACAAAGTTCCCGAAACTTCTAAGTTTCCAAAAACGGTAAACACTTGGCACACCTCAACAATAACACCCGCTAACGGTGCTACATTCAAAACCACTGTATTTCCCACAACCTGATACTCTGACTCTAAGTATATTTTGTGCTGATCGTCAGCTCCAGCGCCTGTAGAATCGTATGCGTGAACAACGATATCAGACGCATTGTCATACTTGAAATCAACTGAAAATGTTTTTTTAGACCCATCTGCACCCTGCCTGTTAAATGAGCGAATGTAATAGCTACCAGCTGCTAAAACCTTTTCACAACCTCTAATCTTTGCGTACTTCATTGCAGCATTGAACGCTTCAATATCGTTTGTGCCCGACAGCATACGTGGGCCGCAAGTATCAGCATTGACACCCGCCATATCACCTTTTTTAACAAGTTGCCATTTAAGATCACCTTTTGCACCAAACATTTCAGGTGTTGGTACTGCCTCATCAAGTAGCCAGTACGCACCGTCTGCTGTTTGAAACCATGCTTGATTTGGGTATTGAGAAACGGTGGATAGATCGCTTCTTGCATATTTAGCACCGCCCTTTCCGTTGTCTGAGTAAGACCGCGTAATCATGCTTGATATATTTAGAGGCGGTGTCTTAGTTCTTGCTGAATCCACAGAATCAAAAAAACCATCTTCAATTGACTCTACAAAGTCGATAGTGCTGTTGATCTTTTTCGTTATATCGTAAAGCAACTTATTAAACCATTGTCTTTCTGGCTTCTCAGATTGCAAAAAACCTTGATTAACATCTAAGTTATCAAGGTTTTTGTCGCCATCTTTGGCAAATTCTTCAAGTTTTTCTATACTCATATTTTACCCCTAGGCTGTTCTTATCCAGTAAGCGACGACGATTGATGGCTGTATGTTGTTGTGAGATTTACCACCACCGATGGATTTTTCTTTTGCGTTATTCCAATTTGCTAGAGGCATTTTCCCGACTATCTCGCCGTCTTCCTCCTCACCCGTAAATACAGGTGTATTTTTACCAAGGTCAACATCAGTCCAGTCTCCCCAAACAGCTACAAACTTGTTGTATTGGTCGCTAGGACTGTGCTTGTGCGATGGGGTTTCGTTGACGGTTAGCGTATGAGTATCTTCACCAAACTCATTGCCCATAATTCTGTAAGCATCTAAAGTGCTTGTTGATGCTGAATAACCAACAAGCGTCTTACCCTCAGCGAATCGCTGCCAAGTACCATAGCCTTTTGCTGCTGCTACCTCGCTAGCTGACTGGTAATCATTGACCGTAAAAAAACCCTCACCTACGGCAATCGGCTTTAGCAATGGCTCTATCTTTGCATCAAGCGCGTTCACTGCATCCACAAGTTGATTGGTTTTTGCAGTAACCATATTGAAAAGATAATTCATCCATTGTCGGTAAGGCTTTTGCTGCCTTGGAAAACCTGTTGTCAGCGTCAGTCCACTAATGGATTTATCGCCATTAACTGCAAACTCGCTTAATTTATTTATACTCATAACCATGAATCCTGTTCGTCAATAACTGCAATCATATCTTTGCGCTCTGTTGACCAAAAACCGCCGATGCTTGGGTCGTCGCTATCACCTAACGGCAACGTGTCTGGCTGGTCTTTAAACCCAAAGTCATCATAAGTGCCATTTAATACCGCCACCCCTACGCCCATTGGCCTTGGTATCATGATTCGTAATAGTTGTATCTCGTATCGTGTGAAATCACGCTCAGGCGCGATAATGATCGCCATTGGTTTTTCCACATACTTAAATTTGACACCATCACCCATAAACATTGAAGCAATCTCGATAATCTCAGGCGGCGTACAATTACTTTTGTTTTTAAGTATTTGAGCCTTGATGACGGTCTTATACATCGACTCGTCAATCAATTGGTCTTTGTAGCTCGGCTGCCCAAACTCCATCCAGTGACCACCGAATGACTTATCGTAAAGCTCACCCATTGGCAGTGATTCATCTTGGTCAACAAAGCCAAAATACCCTGCTATCGGTACAGCACTCGGCACAACGGCTGGAGCACCAACAATGCGACCAATGAGCGCGAGTTTCACACCCTCAGCCGTGTCCACATCAATATCTAGCAGCTCAAAAAAAGCGTCTTGTACGTTGATTAATGGGTTAAGGGTTTTCGCTATCCATAGCCTAAATAGCAATGACTGTCCGTATTGGTGTCCATGCCTCGATAAGCCTGTCTGCACTATGTCAAACGGCTCTAATTCGTTAGCCATCAAATCACCTCGACATTGTTAGTGCTGATTGATATGCGTTCGTTAAATTCAAGATAGATAGACTTCTCAGCCAGTGCCTCATTGCCTTTTGCCAGCTCAATGCGGTCGATTGCAAAGCCGCCAATCTCGTTAAGTGGCGTGTATAAGGCTGAATTGATGATGTCACCACCGACTGCAATCTCATCGTTCAGATAGTCAAGCACCGCCTCTTTGATAAGGCTTGCTGTGCTGAATGAATAACCGCTTAGTGGTGTGATATAAACCGCAACTTTGATTGTCACATCGATTGGTCGGCTAAATTTCATTACCTGCTCGTTGCCGACCTCATCAATGATGATGTATTCCTCTGTACCTGCGACCTCTGTACCGCCTGTCTTGCTCGCCCATATAGTTTGTGCAATCTGCGCCTCATCACCGCCTGATATAACAACGTGTATGCTATGGGGTGGCAATCCGCGACTGTCTGTGTATTGCGTGGCGTTCTCAAGCACTGAGACTTCAATAACTCCTGACAAGTCGGACAACTTCGCCCACAGCGCCTCGGTCATATTTCGATTGCCTTTTGATACGCTGCCTCGTCTGCGTTCGCGTAATTGCTGATCCGTTTCTCTTAACTTGCCAACCGTCATGGCTGCTGTATTGGTCACACTTGACCAACCGAATAATGGTGATTTAATAACGGTCAACGTGTCAGCACTAGCACTGATTGCACCCATAGCATCAGGCATGGCCTCAACTATCGCTGTTCCTGTCTCATCAATGCGAACGTCCTCAGTGGTATAAACCTCAACCGTACCGCTTGCATTACTAACGCTGCTACCTTTGGGTATCAATACGAGTGGCGTACCTGTGACGGTCAAATTAACGATGCTGTACGCGCCTTGACTGCGCTCAATGCCGTTAATCTTAACTAGCCGTGACAAACTGTTGCCAAATGCCAAATCAGGGTCAAACGACATCCATACCAACTCGGCCAATTCATCAAGGTCAGCAATCGCCTCAGCAAACAAGCTGATATGCTGTCCGTCCATCGTGTCGCTAGACAAATCGATGTCTTGACCAAAGATTGCCCTAGCATCACCTTGTATCTCAGCCAATCGTTCAATAAGCCGTGTGCGCTCAAATCCTGTATCAGTTAATTGCGTCATTTTCGATTAGCTCCAGAATGTTGAGTGATTGTGTGAGGTTGATATTTCCGTAAACTGTGCCAATGCTTGCAATAACCAATGCCTGACGCTCGCCCATATCGACGCTGACAGCATCAACGGTTGTCACGGTATCAATGCCTAGCAATGCCTTTTTAATCGTTTCAGTGAGTAGCTGCGTGTCCGTTCGTTGCCCTAGCACATCGCCCCACGGCACACCGTCACGGCTATCGAGAAACCACTCACCGCGCAATTGCATCAGCGTGGTTTTGCACTTTTGCAAACACTCATCAAGCCCCGTGATAATGTCAGCTTGACCATTGCCAAAGCTGTAATCGTTATTTATTAGCCGTCTTGTGGACATAGCACTTTCCTTTAGGCATAAAAAAAGCCACCGATTAAGGTGACTTGTTTTGATCTGTTTTTTTAATGTTTAAATATCTATATCGATCAATGCTTTTCTTATCTCAGCAATCATAGCTTTTAGGTTTTCAGTAGCTTCAATCTCGTCAGCACCATAAGCCTCAATTTCAGAATTAAACAAATGCGGCAAACCTAAATCGACACTAGCAGTAAAGCTCTGCCACTTTTGCTTCCCGTCATCCTCTATTTTGATATTCATAGCGTCGTACCGTCTGCAAACAATATCGTATGGTATCTAAATTCGTAGGTCATATCTTCAAGGTCGGCTGCCATGAATTTAACATCATTGCTAATGTATTGGTTATAAGGGAAGTCTAACCAGAACTCGCTCCAACCCTTGACTGGCATATCTAAAGCATCTTCGCTAAAGTCAAACTTGATAACCTCGTCATTGAACTTGTCGAAAAATACTAGCGTACCTTTAACCCCTGCTAATTCTTTGCCCGAGTCGTTTTCTAATCTAAATTTTAGGCTGATTAACTCTTGAATGTCTGAGTTGGTCATTTCTTTTTCTAGTATCTCAACCTTGACCGCTTCTTTGCTTTTCATTGGCTTTTCGGTAGCAGCTGATTTTACTTCTACTGGTTCAGTCGTTGGCTGCTCAGTGGTCGCTACTTCTTCATTACCGCAAGCTGTCAATAATACGGTCATTGCTAATGCTGTTATTAGTTTTTTCATCTTAATAATCTCTCACTGTGTATTTATCATCAAAACCAAATACAACGACATAAATATTATTTAAAAGAGCGCAGCGTTTAATGGCAAAGTTCATTGCTGCATAACCATAGGTTTCTTTGTAAAACCTGTCAGACATGGTTTTTTGATTCTGCTCTTTTTGTAATCTATTGAGATAATTAACGTTTTGTATTAAAAGTCGTTTGCCTATTTTATTTTTAATAAACCCCATGTCTGCACCTATGTATAGTTAGTGTATATTCCATATATCAACTATACCTTATTCAACAATTATCTACCAGTACCAGTGCTGCTACCGCCTGACTCTACGCCACCGTGAATGTGTAAATTAGTATCAAACGCTGACGTAATAAGGTTGGGCGCGTGTAGTGGCACACTGGAATAAACACCATCGGAACTTATAGAGAACGAAGCACCTCCAGCTTGCATATTGATAGATGATGGGTTTAGCTTTGCGTAAGTACCGCTATTCGTTTTAGCCTCTACGCTGCTATCATCTATCCTTACGTGGTTGCCGTTACCATGTAGCTCTGTGCCACCTGTCCATACTGGTTGCTTATTGGCTAGGCTGCGAACGCCCACGATAGCAAAAGCATCTGATAAATCGTGCTGCCTAAAATCGTTCGGCTCTGTCGGCTGTCCAGACTCAAACCAACCATCAATACAACGCTCAGCAAACATCAGCAAACACTCATCACCTGCCCTGATAGGGAATGTTAGCTCGTAACCACCGCCACTTGGGAAGATGACAGGAACGTCCACACAAGGCGGTAAATTGGTCGCACCTGATAAGCCTTCGCCTTCACTGAATACTCGCTGTACGGTCGGCTGTGCTGTCACTGTGCGTGTGTCTGCATCAAAGCTAATAATGATTGCAGGTAATGCCGTGTGAACGTCCATGAGCTTGCTTTCAATCTGCGCCTGACCATCTGCATAATTATCGCCTGACACCTCACGAGCTTTGTCATTGATTGCTGTCATACTCGTAAACCTTCTAATTCGCTTGACCATTCGCTTGAGTGCGTGTCACCGCTATGTCTAATCGACTCGATACGGACACCGCCTTGATATATCTCGCTATCAATCTTAGCGACACCGCCGATCAGGTAAGCAGGGTTAAGCAGTGTTGTCACTTTCACACCGTCTTGTGTCGGCTCTGGACTGCCTAGCATACCTGTTGATTGATTGATGAGCCATACCGCATTTGGTCGCACATTGTCGCCCTTTAGCAATAACATTTGACCGTCTTGAATTGACCATTGCGCCCCATCTTGCTTTGTCTGTTTAGTGAGTACGTCACTTGCACGACCTGACAGCACACGACCACGCGCATAAACCGTTTCTAAGTCGTCTTTGTGAGCATTAGGCACACCAAACATTGACGACTGACACGCTGCGACCACTTGATTGGCTGTGCAGCCTTTGGTTAATGTCTTGTTGACAAAGCCGCGCAGTATTTCTCTGTCACCATCACCACTCTCTATCGTGATAATGCGGTCCGTACCTTGTATCTTTGGGGTCGCTGTTCTGATTTGACCGCTAAAAATAAGGCGTTCTGCACCTTGATACCCTGCGAGCAATTGAATATCAGCCCATTCTTTTAATAGCTGGTTTTGATGTTCAGGGTTCAGATTGTATATTTCAATCTTTGCCGTGTTTGGGTTTTCATCGCTGCTCTTTTTAATATCAAAGCGCATCCGTAATTCGCTGATTTTAATGCCGCTACCATCTTTGCCAACGATTAGCTGACAGACGCGCCCAAATTGAGTAATGTTATCCATCTAATTCATCACTCCATATTAGGCCATAGTCTGCCAAGTTATCCGCTGTAGGGTCTGTATTTTGACCAGTGTAATCAACTAAGAATAACAAGCCACTGGTAAAGCGTTCATTCGATAGCAGGTCAACACCTAGCGTCAATGCCACGCCTTGCAATATTGGCTCATCATCAGCGGTGCTTACGTCCATTGTCCATAAGTCACCGCGTACATTCAACTGTATGCGGAATAGATAGTTTGTACCGCCAATCTCACAAGTAAATTCTTGAGACGGCTCATCAGACATAGGTAATTCAAAAAGACTCATTTAATTTTACCTCGCTGCTTGGTTGCCGCCGCCGCCTTTGCTTGCTCTTTACTTGATGATGATACATCGCGTGTCGAGGTGCGCTTACGGCCTTTTGTGGCTGTCTCTAACTTCTTTTTTGGCTTGGTGCCACGTTTGCTCGTTGGCTTGGTTTTCTTTTCGGTCTTTTTCTCAGCAGGTAAAGCCTGATACTCTGTCTGCTCAGTTGTGACAATAATAACTTCTTCAAGGTCTAAATCAAAGATGACCGCATGAGGGTTTTTTTCGTCCGTTGTCCAGCCAATGCCAGTCAGCAGCATGTTGTTGTACTCACCGCCATTGATAGTCTTAACGTTTAGAAATGTCTTACTATTTTGCAGCTCATACAGTTTTGTCCTCGCCTCATCTACACGGTCAATATCAGTAAACGCATCGTTATCTACCAGTGGCGTATTGCTCACGCCAAAGCTGACAGATAGAGATTGAGCTTTTACAAAAGCATGGTCTGTGACTGGTGATCCAAACTCAACAGGGTTTTGCGTCACCTCCATTTCTCGACGATGACGCTCGCTAACCCATACATCAGCAACCAAATCGCCTAGCTGTGGTATTTTAGCTTTTAGCATTACTGTTTAACCCCTGTATTGCTTCGACGCTGTGCGCCAGTGCTACCCTTTGCAATGCTCGTTGCCTCACCTGCGCTTGATACGTTAAACGTCTGATTAACGCTTGATGTATTACCACCGCCACCGATACCAAGTTTACCAGCCGCCCAACTTGCCGCCTTTCCACCCAATGCTACTGGATTATAAGCCGCCAATTCTTTGACCTTGCCAATCGCACCGCCAATCATAGAGATAACCGCTTGTATCTTGCCGATGATAAAATCAATCGCACCGCTAGCCATAGCCTTAACACTAGACCAAAGCCCCGACCAAATAGCCGATACTTGAGCTGCTACTGAGCTAAACACGCCTAAGAGTTTCTGCCACTCAGCCGCTATACCTGCCGCTATCTGTTGCCAGTTTTGGTAGATTAGCCATAGCAGACCGATGACCACAGCAATGACCGCGCCTATCAATAGAAATGGGGCAAACGCTACGAGCCAAGCTGCTGCTGTTGCTGCCGCGCTTGCAATGGCTGCTGCCTGTAGTATCAGGAATGATAAAACACCAGTCGCTTGCATCAGCAAGAAACCTGCAATAGCTGGTGCGTACATCAGCACTAATGCACCTGCTATGACTGCCGCAATACCGCCAATAACTTTCAGCGTGGTTATGATTGTTTCTGAGTTAGCTGATAGCCAATTCATAAACTCTTGAACTTTGCCATAGATAATCACAATCTGATCGTAAGTCGCCACCAACACATCAATCATGATGATAAAGGCCGAACCTATCTGTTGAGCAAAGGCTGTGATTTTATCGCCATTCTGATTAACCCAGTTGGCAATATTTCCTAGAACTTCTTTGAGTGCATCAAAAACCCCTGCGTTGGCAATGGCTCGTAGAAAGCCGCTATAAGCGTCCTTCATGTTTGATACAGTACCTTCCCAAGTCTTGGACATAGCGTCCATACCGCCAGTAAAACGCTCGTCCATAATACCTTGCAAGGCTGCTTGGATTTCTTTAGCGTTATTGCTTACCGTCTTGGTGTATTCTTTGCCGTCTTTGTTGTATGTGAATGTCGTTGTGTCTGTCTTTTTATCTTTACTGGATTTGATGCCGAACTCTTTTAGACGTTCATTTTCGCCAGTCATTGCATCAGCCAAGGCTTCAACCGCTTGGTCGATAGGCTTACCCATTGCTGACGCCATGTTACCAACACTGGTCATCAAACCATCTTCAATAGGGTCAATGCCGTATGACTTCATTTTGACAAAAGCGTCGGTAACTTGGTCTAGCTCATAAGGTGTTTTCTTGGCAAATTCCTCAATCCAGTCCAGCGACTTTTGCGCCTTTTCGGAATCACCTTCAATGGTTGTAAGCTGCGTCTTAAAGTTCTCAAACTGGATAGCTGCATCGAGCATACCATTACCCAAAAACCCAGCAGCAGCCACGCCAACACCAGTCAGCACAGCGCCAACCTTGCCGACTGTCTTGATAATGCCGCCTAGACGGTTATCAAATCTATCTGCACCGCTAGTATTGGCTCTAAAGCCTAATATAACGAGTAAGTCGTCAATTACTGTTGCCATAAATCACCTTTACGTTATTTGTTTTTGGCTTCGTATCGCCGTCTGTACTCGTCCATTTCATCAAGTGCTTCGTGCATATCTGCCAAGTCATTGAGCGTGTACGTACCGTCACACAGCTCGATATACTTAGCTAATGGAGGCTCACTGACGCAAACCCTCATTAGATACCAGTCAATATTGGCAGTCTCTATTTCTTTAATGCCGTCATCGCTTGGAGCTGTGGAAAACGTAAGCGGACGGCGGCTATAAAACCACCAAAAGTCTCACGTAAGAAATACCAAAGCACCTCATACATATCAAACAGCGTGTCAGCGTCAAACTGTGCGTTTTCATCAAACTGCTTGCCCTCTACCAAAATAAAAGGCTTGCACTGGTCAATGAGTAAATCCAAATCACCATCGTTCAGTTTTGGCAAGATACCTGCGATGCCTTTAAGACCTGCCAATACTTGCTGACCTTGCGTCTTAATGTCACCGCCTGATTGCTGACCTAATGCCTCAGCTAGTGGTTCAGCGACCATTGCGATCAGCATTGTTTGAATTTTACGAGCATCACGCGCAGGTACTTTTTTGAGTACGATGTTTTTACCACCGATACTTGTGTGTTTTAAGTCACTCATAATCTACCCTTAAACGACTGATTGTAGAATTGCTAGCTTAGGCACAATGATTGTCCACTCTCTATCCTGTGCGTTAGTACCACGCGCAAAGTTGGCAATCTTTGAAATATAGCCAGTCGTTGATAACACGCCTTGACCAGTAACCGCGTTAATGACCGATACCGATATGCCTGCAATCTCACCATTCACGAATTGCTGATGTAGCGACTCTAGGTAGTCATTTTCTGGTGCCATATTTAATAGTTTAATCATAACCTCGGCTGACTGATTAGCACTAACAGACGCTTGCATATTACCGTCTGCACCTACTGTGTCAGTGACTCTATCTTCGCGGTACTCAGCGGTGATAACGTCATCACCTTCGCCAAAGTTTTCAATTTCACGACCATTAATCATAATCATGTGATGCGTGAACGAGTACGTTCTCATTTGTCCTGCCATTGTTCTATCTCCTTACGCTTCTGGGATTAATGTAATATCTGTGTCGTGAATTGCGCCTGCGCCTTTAACCAAGATAGTAAATGGCGGTGCGATACGTTGCTCACGGATAACTTGTGGCTGGTCACGGATTGACTCGTTATAAACGTAGTAACCAGTTGGCAAGTAGTCATAGGTTTCAATCTCACCCAATGCTGCACCGTTCCAAGTACCAGGCGCGACCAACCCAGCTTTTACCGCTTCTTCCAAACCGTTCACGATGTCAGCTTTAATCATCATCATGCCGCGATCTGTCTGAGGTGTTAATCGACGCAGACGTTGACCATTGAATACGTTTGTCTCAATGACGTTACGCAGCCAATCAAAGCCCATCACGAAATCAAAGAACTTGCCGCCACCTGCATGACCATTAGCAAAGATAGGCAATGAATTATCAGGGTTGCCGTAGTCGCTGTAATAGTTGATACAAGCCGCTTTCAAGTTAGCTGCTTGCGTCTGGCTAATATCGGTACTCACCACGCTTACAAGTGATTTTAGGTGCAGTGTCTTAACCCCATCAGTCTTGTCATAGCGTTGGTCAAGTGCCATACCTGCTACCGCGCCAACCGTGTCATAATCTTCATGATAGGTGATGCAATAATGATACTGTCCAAGCTCTTTAAGTGCGTCACCAGTGGTTACCGCTTCGGTATCGTCAGTCATAACCGTCATAAACATACGATTGTGAGACTGCGCCCATTCTGCCAAGCCTTGAATGTTTGCCGCTGCAACTTCACCTGCAAAACAAAAGGCATAGAACCCTAGCGTCTTGGCTGATACTTCGCCAATGCTCGCTAGTGGATCAGTCAAAGCCGTTACCGTTGCAATCATCAAATCGCGTGGTTTTGGGTTCTGAGCAAAATACTTTTGTGCAATCGTGTACTCAGGTGCTTCTACGCCATAATCTAGCTTTACACCGTCGATTGACGTATAAATGCCTGTATCAGTAGCGCGTCCGTTTGTAGTGCTACCAACAATCAATAGTCGATTGAAAGCGTCACGGCTCAATAGCTTGGCTTGATACTCAATGCTGACATTGACCAACATATTAATTGGCAGTGTTAATGAACCAGCCATAGGTGTTCTCCATCGTTAAAAATAGGTAATAAAAAACCCGATGCCGGATATCCGATATCGGGTTAAATCGTTGATTTTGTTCCGTTACTCATATCTGAGGAACGCTATTTATGGCGAGTTCGCCGTATTTACTTTTTCGGATGCAATGGCAAAGGTGGAGCTTTTCTACCTTGCGTTGGTCGTCTTACGCCCATACAGTTGTATTTTTCTGCGTGTTCCGCTCTCATTCTTGCGTAATCCATAATCATATAGAGGGTAGCAAAACCTACGATAAAACCACCTGCAAAGAATAAAAAGAACACCGTGTCTATTGGAATGTCGAATGTATAACTCATGTCACCGCCTTGTCTAAAGGTCTCGAATTCGAGAGGTTATCTGTGTTTATTGAGCGTTAGCCATCTGTCAATATGGCTCATCGAACTCCTAGGGTTATGCGCTCTGTAATAATCCTCTAATTCGCGCGCATCTTGTACGCCGTTCCAGTATTCAGGATTTAGTTTTGTACCATTGCGATACCAGTCCTGATTGTCACCAGCTTTTACATGAGTGATAGACAAAAAGTCCTTATACTCACAGTCCATAGGGATGTTACTAGGGGTTATGTAGTAATCCACACCCTTATGATTGTTCTTATTATCCTTTCGGATAAACTCAAAATGAACACTATCTACTAGCTCACCCTTTGGGTTGTAAAGGTTTAGCTTGTGGTTTTTCTCATCAAATAAATAAACAGCCGTAACGCCTATAAACTCCTTGACGGGGTAAAAACAAAATAACTCACCTTCTACTGTAAACCGAACGACTTTAAAAAAGCTGGTTCGGTGCATCCTAAACGCCTCAGCTTTATCCAGTACGTTTTCAACTCTAACAGTAGTAGTGAAAAATGCGCGTAATTTAAAAAGCAATTTATCCATAACAAACTCCTTATTTAGTAAGTTTATTATAGCAAAAACAAGGCGTTATGGCTCGACAATCATACCAATCGGTACGGTTTCAATATTAGTTTCATCATGATATTCATCAGGCACAGTATCAGGCATTGCATAGCTCGTTAGATAAGACAGTTGCAGCCTTACTTGAAAGCGTTTTGTGCGCTCTAATTCCAATGCTGTGAGGTTACGAGGGTCTGAGCAGCTAAGATAGCCAACGTCTAAATCAAATAGCATATCTAGCGCGTATGGCGTTTGCATGGCTATCTTTAACTGGTTGGCATAGTGCGCTGCATTGTCACCCATAAAATCAATGGTCAGTGTGACAATAGACGATTGCCTTGCGTGTTTATAGCCACCTGCCCAGCCTTGCCCCACCATGTCCGTTTGTTGGACAATGGCGTAATTGCTGCCAGTAGTCGGCTGTGATGTATCAGCAGGTCTAACGCTATTCTCAGGCATACCTAAGAGCCGCTGTATTAACACTCTAAGCTCTATTTGCGTGTTGTTATCCATCTGTCACCACCTGTACTGCGAGTGCTTGCCAATAGCCATATTGTGACCAGTCTTTAACGTGGACAATCCGATGCTCATCACCATGCCATGTGATTTTATCGCCTAGCTTTGGTACGCGCTCATCACTCGTTGATAGATACTCGCCTGACCATATTTTGATAACTTGCCGCGACTTGTCACCATCAACTAGGTATTGCGTGTCTTTAGGTGCAGCAGGTTGGATCACACCGCGCCCATCTTCCTCGGTTAAGGTTTCAACCCAAACGCCGCCACGCTCATAATGACCACCTGCAATGAACACCGTGAAGTCAGTGACAAAATCAGGGTCATGTAATAACTCGCTCATGTCATTCATCGTGTTATCTCGTATGTAATGGCGTTACGCATCTGACCGCTATCAATCAATGGCTTACTCGAACCTTTAGCTTCAATCGTGGACGCTGCCAGTGGCTTAAAATTGGCACTAAGCATATATTTCTGTATGTCTGCCTTCCCTGCCTCACCGACCAGTGATAGCGCATTGTGTAGGCTTGTACGTCTAAATAGCAATCGTGCTGCCTGTTTACGCATTATCTTTTTGTACTTGTCCACGTTGTCAGCAATAGGCGGCCCGATAAAAGGACGTGCAGGTATATTGCGAGTAGGGCTACCGTACTCGTGAACCATGCCTAATTCGTGCATACTCAAGTCAGTACCGCTATGACGACCACCGCTAGGCAATCCCACCTCAACCTTGTTTAAGCCCATCGAGCGCACGTTATCAATAATCCGATTCAATGCACCTGCATCTCTACGTCTGATAATTGCGGTCATACGACAAATGCCCCGCTGTAGTTTGGTAGCAAGTCAATCAGCATGAGTAATTGCTGACCGTAGTTGGTCAAGTTGTACCATTCTCTATCTTGTGTTGATGATGAATAGGTAAATTGCACATCACCGACCTTCTTAGACGTTTTAGATTGTATTGCGCTACCTGTGCCACCTGTCATGTTGTCAATGGTCAGTAGGTGCGCTGTGAGCAATCCTATTGCGTCATTACGCATATCATCAAAGTAGCCAATCTTATCAATAAGTAAATTTGCAAACTTTAGCTTTGCCGTCACTTGCTCGGTAGTGGCTGACTGGCTAAAGTTTGGGTAAATCAGTAAAAATTCTTCGGTTGTCATAGCCAGTCCTTTATTTTTGGTAATAAAAAACCCCACGATTAGGTGAGGTTTTGTTTGTTAGTGTATATTTCTTGGTGGCTCAATCTTCGTAAAGACCCGAATACTCGTTTGCTATGTCATCTTGAATAGCACATCGAATAGAACACTCACCAATTGGCATATCAGGCGTTCGCCAAATAGGTAATCTAATTGGTTTTCCTCCTGCGCCATACTGCTTACTGTGTTTCTCAATCTCGGCAGCGCTTGCCAGTGGATTAACAATCATTATTGTGTGCATTTTAGGAAAATCAAAACTTATCTCTTGGCTCATAATATTACTCGCTTTGTAATCGCTATTAGTTAGTTGTCGGAAACAAGTTAGCGTCACTTGCTTTCGGTAGCGAACCTATCCGACCCATTCATTATATCATTAAATCTATCGGCACATACGCCACCTTTTGATAGCGCATGTAGCTATAAATCTAACTTTTTACTGCTTACTTTCAATACCTTGCGCAATAACTAGCAACTCAGGCTTGTTGTCATCGCTGTCAAACTCACCGCCATTAGCCTTGATGTATGCCTCAAGCTCTTTGACCGTCATGTCACTGACAGCCTTAGTTTTGGACTTGTTGTCCTCTTTTGGCATATCAACCTTAATCACGCCTTTATCAATCATAATCTTCGTCAATGGACGCTTTTGTAAGATTGCTAATTGGTCGGCTGTAACCTTGACTGGCTGACTAGGTGCAAGGCGAATCGCTTTGCCCTGCACATCGAGAGTAAGAGCCGTTTGCGTACCTTGATACGTGATAAACATGCTTTACCCCTTATAGTCCGTCTAAGTAGATGACCGCTTTGGCTGATTTAATCCAAAGACCTGCGTACAAGTAATGACCTGGCACATAAATATCCAAATCTTTAGCTTGCGGTGCGACAAACTCCAAATCTTGCGGCAAGATAAGCTCAAGTGCTGATGGATCACGATTGTAGATAACAGCGCGTGGCGTAGAACCTTCACCTGCGGTATTAAGCTCAGGCAATGACTCGATAGTGACATCAACACCGTTTACCGTTAGCAAGTTGTTAGCGCGAATGTAAGACAAAATACTCGTCTCTGAATTTTCATTCACAGTGCGAGTGCTTAGTAAACGGAACTTAGCAGATGGCAGCAAGATAGTGTTAGGCAGACCGCTTGTATCGCCTGTCATTTCACTTTCATCAAATGCCACACCGATAGCGTTAGCTAAGTCAGTGATGATGCTCTGTGCGCTTGCAGTATCCCAATCAGCAGTAGCGGCAACCACTTCGGGGATGTCATGGTTAAGCAAGCCCTGTAAACCCTTCTCAGGTTCACCGACCATTGCCACCTTATACATGTGGCGCTCATAGCCTAAACGCGCAGCAGCAGCCTTATCGCTTGATAGCGGAATGTTGCCACGGCTAGCAGCTTGCATTTCAGCAATCGAGTATTGATAAGCGATTGAACCCATAACCACTTTAAGCGACTGGTCGCCATACATGACCTCAGCTAGTGGAATATCACCACCAGTACCGCTATGAGTGCGGCCCATACCGACAGCATCAGTAAAGCCTTTCACGATAGCAGTACCGACTACCGCAGTCGTTGAAGTGTCAACTGGTACTAAGCGAGTGTAACGCTGTGCAGCAGTCACGCGAGTATCAATTAACGATTGAGTCTCAGCGCGAGCAATAGCGTTTGCTAAGTTCGTTTGGTTAAACGCATCACCGACAGCGGCTTTAATGCCTTCTAGCTGATGACTGCGCTGGTCTGCGCCTACTACCGTCAAAGCATCTAGTAACTCTTTTGTATATTTCATAATATCCCCTTATCCTAAATGCACTACGGCTAGTTGGTCTGAGTTTGTTGGTACGTCCCAATAAGCGCCTACCAATTCCGTGTTACCTTCGGCTGTTTGACCTAGTGTGCCGTCCGCTACGTTGACATAAACTTTTGCAGCAGGGCCGCGAGCTGTGATGGTCTCGTTAGGCTTAACCCATACACGACCTTGCGTCATTACTGGCAATGTATCGTGCTGAATGTATGCCTCAGCTTTACCGTCAGCAGTGCGACCTGATTTACCGATGTGCTGGAATACAACCACACCAAAGCCAGTTGCATTAGCAGCCGCTTTACCGCAAGTCTCACCAGTAGCGAGTACAGATACCGTTTCGCCATCAATCACAGTGACGTTTTCAGTCAATGGCAATGAGCGTACATCTTCAGGCGTAGATTTAAGGCGTAAACCTGCAATCGCCATACGTGTTTCATGTTGCATATTAATACCCTCTATTTAGAATCATTTTTCCAAGCGTTAGACTTGGCACTTGCTGCCATAGCCTTAGCATCGGCAATTAGGTTTTGATTGTTTAGGCCATTCAATGCTTTAGCGGCTGCGCTATCGCCTGTATAAAGACCTGTCATTCTGCCAGCATTTCTGATTTGTTGATTTTCAGCGGCGCTTAGATTGTTAGGCTTAATAGCCTTTAGCACCTTGAACGCTGTAGATAGCTGCTCAGGCTTGGCATCACCGATTGAGATACCTGACAAGATAGCGACCACGGCTGCATCACCTGCATGAGCTGTTACCGTTTCACCGATGATTTCATCAAGTGACTTGCCGCTTGGCTCTAGATCAGGTTTAAGCTCTTTAGCATCTGCGATTGTCTCAGCACGTTCAGCCGCTAGCTTTTCAACGTCCTCAGCTTTGATGCTGTTTTGCTCAAGCTCATTAGCTTTAGTTTCAGCATCAGTCTTTTGCTGCACGATTGCGTCAAATGCCGCTTGAATCGCCACAACGTCAGTCGCTTTAAAAGTCTGCTCACCGATTTTAACCTCGGTATCAGCCAGCTTTTTAGCCTCTGTCAGCTCGTTAGTTTGTGCGTCAATGGCTTGCTGCATCGGCTCTAAATTACTGCCCTCAACAACAAACGTTTGACCGTTTGCCAGTTTAATTTCCATCATTCTCTCCGTCATTTCATCACCGATACGAACGCTACTACCACCGCGCCCACGTTTTACTAAAGCCACATGATCGCCAACCATCGAGGTTACGACCACATCATATTCTTGTCCGTCATCTGTCTTGCCTGATTGCAGCTCAGCCGCCAATTCATAGCCTAGTGACAGCTCTACTTTCTTGCCGTCTTGAATGGTCTTAATAGCCGCCTTATCCTTTACGAGTAAGTCGCCTATCAATTTATTACCATCACGGCGGATATTTTTTGCATCACCAATAGCAAACTTGCGCCAGTTCTCAGGCGTCACTTGATTGCCGTCTGGATGGTTATCAACAAAGTCGGTTATGTTGTCCATAACAGCAGGGCTGAACAGCGTGTCAGCAGGTGTGAACATACGAATCATCTTACCGTCACCGACCGGCAGTCCTAGCTCTGTAGGGTGATATTCACGCACCTGTGGAGCTACTGCGAGCACAGCATCACGACATAGCAACCCTTTAGGTGTCATCGTTCGGCTAGATGGCGCAAAGTCACCGACCTTTACGTTAAGTTTGAATTTCATAATTACTCAATCCATACGGTTATTGTTTTCTGTCCATCGTCGCTATCCTCTGAACCTGGCGGTACTGGATTTCGTACTGTCATAATCATCACCCACAAAAAAACCGCCCATTTAGGCGGCTGTTAATTTAGTAAATCTTTATTTTTCGACTTCTAGCGTTATATTAATAGGCTGATTATCTGGTCTATCGTAAAAACCATGCTCACATAGCACCTCAATAACCGCTCCACTAATCAAGTCTCTTGACTTCTCGTTATTTTTGGCATTATCACCTAGCCGCTCATTAACCCTGGTTTCAATATCAGCCCTTATTTTGCTTATATCTGTCATAATTAACCCCTTATTTTATAGAGTTATTATAGCATGTCAGACTTATTGTCATTAGCTGTTTCAGCCTCGCTCACCTTGGCTTTATTGTCCATGTATCGCAAGAATTTATCAGCAAGTAGTAATAGCAACAGTCTCATATAATCACCCCAACAAATCATCTAATGCAGGAATAGGCGTACATCGACAGCGTATTGCTTGACCAGGGTGCCCATCAGGCGGTGGGCTATTCCACGCTATCAAATCACCGTCATAACCCTTGTGTCTGCGTCTGACACGCTCGTCATTGCTCGTTGACCAGTAGTAATGCGTTATCCCTAGCGATTGCTGTCTAAGCTCGTTAAAACGCCCATTTAGCTTACCCATCTGGTCACGCGCTATCAGTCTGGCCCTAGCATCAGTCGATTGCCCTAATGCTTTGATTTCGCCCTCGATGAACGCGCTACTCTTACCATCTTGCAGACCTGTTAGGATTATCGTTTCAAGTCGCTGTTGATACTGGCTCGGTATTGACTCAATAAGCTGTACGTTGGCTGTGATTGCCGTATTGACCGCCTCGGTTAATGTGCCAGTTTTCATCACGCCTGTTATGTCGATACCTGACATTGATTTAATCTGATCGGCAAGTTGTTTGTCCGTGGCCTTGGCTTGCTTATTGGTCACTTTCTTAGCAATACCCTGTGAGACTTTGCTAACCTTGCTTGCGACATCATTAAACTTTTGCGTTAATCGATTGAGCCAAGCAGGTGCGTCACCAATAGCTGCATCGCCAACAAATAACCCTGTGGTCTGCATATACTTGGCAATCTCTAACCCCTCGGTTTTGCACAGCTTACTTACTGCCAATAATTCTTTAGTGTATGCAATCTCAGCGGCTCGGCTAAACACGACTGGCTTAGCTTGAGCCTTGCGACCTTTCTTAGTTGCCCTACCCTGTTTAAGTAAGGGCGCTATCGTCTGTAGTGTCATCTAGTGCCCCTGCCATGCTATCGAGTAGTGCAATGTGAGCTTCATCAATCACTGTATAAGTGCCGTCATCAACGAGCTGTCTTGCAATCATTGCCTCTGTCACGATACCTAGTGTTAGATAATTGCTGTCACGTTCACTGTTTGATTTCTCAATGGTTGCCTTGACTGCATCGTCCATTTGCCACAGCGGATTAAATACAAGCCCTAAATCATCAACAGCAAAGCCTAGCGACTTCGCCATAATTGATAGTAGTATCTCAAGCGGCTGCCTGATTTCGTTTTCCTGAATCGAGCTGATAAAGTCATAGTAACTCCGCATCTCAAAATCACCACTGCTATTTAGTCCACCAACTGACTGACCAAACAACAACGAATAAGGCATGTTAGCCGCCCCAGCCGTGACAACTTGAAACTGTTGCATGAGCTGCGGCAATCCACCGAACGAATAAGCCTTGCTTTGGTAATCCTCGTCTTTATCCATAACGAGCATACCGTTGTTGCCCTTCATGGTGGCTAGGCTTGTAAATCTTTGCACCATTTGACTAACAGCAGCAGCAGGGCTTGTACTTAACGCTTTCATGAGTCCGGGCACTTTGAATATATCAACCTTTGCCTCATAGACTAGGCTTGCAGCATTTGCGTTCACTGACGCATGTTGCTTGATAGACTCGTATATCTTTTGCAGTGTCGGCTTTGGCAACCCGTCCTTATCTTTAATTAAGCCTGACGCATCAATACGCACTAAGCGGCTATGATGAATGTATTTGCCTTCCCAATCCTTGCCAATTTGATAATACTCAGGCTGATTCCATTTACCTTGTGCTTTGTCAGCAGATATGAAAGTAGTGTCACGCTTTGGCTTGCACTCATCGCGCTTTAGCAGACTAAAAAACGATAGGTCAACATTGTCATAATCTAATGGCTCGGTTAAATCTGTATCGCCATACTCACCGATTAAGATATAACACCAACCATGTAAACGACCATATGCCACCGACTCAATCAGCAGATCATCAAATCCGATACGTTTAGATAAGTTTTTAATGGCTTTGTCTTGATCTGAATCAACACCAGCCAAGTAATACCCAGCTCGAAAACAATCATACGCAGGTTTATCAATGATGCGCTGTGCCACCCAATCACCGTCATAGACGTTTTCAAGTGCTCTTACGTCCATGCGGCTAGTTGGCATAAATTCAGCCATAGTCGCTTTATCACGCGCTGTACCAAGCCCTGCTACGAAGTTGACGAAGGCGTTATCACCGATAGCAACTTGTAAGGCTTTTTTAAATAAACTGTCTTTACTCATTGCTATTCCTATAAATCAAACATGGTGACGGCTGGCTGCTTGGTTAAATGTGGCGATAAGGCCATGATTGCAGCGTCAGCCACGTTAGGTGAGTCGATACCGCGCTTTTTGAGGTCAGACTTACTTTCAACCTTAACCTTTCCTGCGCTGTCTCTATCCTGCCTTGGTGTCGATAATTCGTTCTTTAGCTGCTCGATATAGTCATCACCAATCTCGCTAGATATACTTATCAGGTCGCTAGGGTCGTAAACCGTACTGTTATCAATCGCATCTTTAACGTTCTTTAACCGCCTTGCTACATCCCACCATGCTTGCGCCTTTAAGTTGGCAAACATATCTTTGTTGAGCTTATCGATTGTGTATTCTTGATCAGGATTCGCCACCCCTGCACCTGCAACAAACTTAGCGTATTCAATATCAGGCACGTTCAAGTTATCAGGATGTTTGTTTAATTCCTCAAACTTAGCCCCTGCACTTGCGCCCACACCGATTGAGTCATAGATGATTTTGGCATTGGTATCTTTAGCAGTACCATAAGCACGAGTACAACTCTTAAGTAGCTCATCCTCTCCACCTTTCCATTCATCAATAGATAACAATACCGAGCCATGTGCGCCCACTGTGGCGTTCTTATCCTCACCTGCATCCGCTACGTCATAACCTAGCGTCTTAGCACCTGACGGCTCAAATCCTAGCTTGATATGCGCATCAATAGCCGCACTGACCCATGAGCGTTTGATAATTGCTAACTGATCATCAGACTTAACAGCACCTAAGTAAACGTGCTCAAAATCCTCATAGTCGCTTACGCGCTTGGCTTCAATAACTTTTAATATCGTGTCAGATAAGAACGGATTTTCATCAAAATTGATATGCCGAACGATGGTATCTGGTGGCGTATTAACGACAAAGTTTTGATAAACAAAGTCGCTAACCAAATCAGGGTTAAACAATATCCAAAACTGCGAGTAGTCTTTACGCACTGTTGGCTCAAGTATTTCCCACTGCTTAGCGGTTAATGAGTGCGCTTCTTCTATCCAACAAACATCAATACCTTCTAGTGAACGTATTTCTTCAATGTTCCGCCATAAGCCATAAAACATAAATTCAGTGCCAGTCACTTTGTTTACAATCTTGTTGACCTGTATATCAAAGTTATCTTGTAGACCGAATCTATTAATCTGTGTTTTCAGCAGTGTATAAACCGATTGCTCAATCTTGTTCTGAATCTGCCTCGCGCATAGAAAGCGTAGGTTGTAATTATTAGCTAAGAATATCGCAAACCCTGCCGCATCCCATGACTTAGATGATGCCCTGCCGCCTTTAAGTATTCTATTGCGAGCAGGTGCTTTCCAAAAATCCTCTAGTGCTGGGTTAAGTGTCGCTGTCTCCTTCATCATCGCCCCTGCCGTAGAAGTGGCCTAAGCCTGATTTAATCTCTTTGCCGCCTGTGGTATGGTCAATATTCTGACTATCACGCCACATCTTAGGCTGTCTATTCTTTAGCCAAAAGATAGCGGCTGTCGTATCAGGCTGCACATGCTTGATGGTTGGCACAATCAGCGGCTCACCATTGTTATTGAATATCTTATCCTCATCATGCTCATAGCCAATTGCACGCTTATACAATCGACTAGCGACATTTGCATCTGCTGAAATCTTGCCCCTTTTTATGGACTCAAGAAATTCAGGATGCTTTAACTTCCAGTTGTTGATCGTTGTCTCTGAAACTTCAAAGAAATCAGCCATATCTTTATCGGTTGAGCCAAGCAAACAAAGTTTGTAAGCCTGCTTGTTGTACTCTTCTTTGTACTCTGTTTTTCGCCCTGCATTGCTCTTATCGCCCTCAGGCATATCATTACTCATACGCCCTCCAGCGTTAATATAAAAAAAGCCCATCAAATCAATGTGGGCAAAGTGGTTATAAACCAAAGTCAGACCAAAAACCCTTCTTTAATCTAGACTTAGCTAAATCCAATCTGTCTTCTCTGATAGTGGAGGTCATTGACAAGAAGTCCATATGCCTATCAACACTATCAATATAATGCGAGTTATTTAATTTTTGGTTTATCGCGTAAAAGGTTATAACCACTGCATAAATAATTAACCAGCTCATCGCTCACCTCGTCATTTAGCCTTATCCATTCTATCAACGGTAGCCTTTGCTTTATCAGCATCTTTACCACCGCGCTTAGAACGCTTAGTCATAAACTCGTACCAGTAGTCAGCACCTTGCTCAGCATTGCGCCTGTTGCACTCTTGCCAACGCTCAAACACTTCATCATTAGATAAGTTGCACATCAGCCGTCACCATTGGGTAGCTTTCCATCCCACCCTTCGCGCTTATTTTTTCTTTTGCTGTACGGAATGAATGGCAGCATAGCAATCCCTCGCTAAATTATAGGCGTAAAAAAAGCCCCACTCGTTAGAGTAGGACTTGGTATAGGATAGCCACCACGTATAAGGTTAAACCATAAAGAGGCGGTGGGCGTATTAAATAGTTTGCTTCTTTCGCTGCGATAGCATAAGCATATCACTACTATATCAGGTTGTTTTAAAATGTCAAGTTATACCGCATCTTAACTCTCTAGCAAGAAAGCCTATGGCGTAATGTAGCAAGGGATTAACGTGATAGTTGGTCGCTTTCCTTTTGCCACATGGATATTCAAACTGACTCCAATAATCATCAGCTATCTTCTTTACTGACCAGTTATAGATAAAGTGATAAGTGATGATGTTGTGTAAATGCACAGAATGGTTCACAAGCTCATTCATTGCTCTATCGACTGCTAGTGCATCTTCATCGCTAATATAACTCACTACGCGACGACTAGACGGCTTTACGCTATCCTTGCACAGCTTAGGTGCTGACTTGATGAGCATTAGACTTGGACTCTTACACCCTAAGTCGCTGTTATCATCATTTACCCATGCACCATAGGCAAACATCAAATCCGTTATAGATAAATCACTCATTTGCCCTGCTCCGTAGTCTTGTTGTTGATGTCGCCTCTAATCCACTGATAGTCATCAGGCTGTGGTAACGCTAAACCCTGTGCGCTGTAAAAGTGGTATATCTCATGCAAGTATTCACCCATTTGTTTTGTGCTCGCTTTGGTAGTGCTGAATAACCTAGCCACGCCCTGCGCTAGTCGCTCATATTCTTGCGCACTCAGGTGCTTTTTAGCCTCGTTTAGCACAATCACCGTCTCAGCCGTTTCTAAGTCGTCACGCTGATAAATCTTAACGAGGTGTGCGCGCTTCAATATCGTGTGCTGCTGCTCTTTGGTGTTGCCGTCCTTACCGCCAATGATTGTTACCCACTTCCAGTAAAGAGAGTTCTGAGCGACTGAACGCGCGCGCTCTTTACTCATCACCTCAACTGTTACTATCGTTTCGACTTCTTGATTTTCTTTGTGCGCCTGGAACATCGACATGACGTAAGTGCACAGGTTAGTGAACACGTCCATGCTGATAACTCTAAAAACTTTCCGGATAGTTTTGAATGGCTGCATCCTGTAACCTCTTTAATGTCTCGTTTGTGCTTTCTAGCTTTTCGATAAACCAATCCAACTGCTGCTGTCTTGTCTGCTGTGATAGGTTCTGATCCAGTCCTTGATGACAATTTACGCATAAAGGGATTGTGTACTTATCATCAGCCTTGATACCTCGACCCTTGCCATGACACATGAAGTTACTGTGTGCGGCCTGACTTGGTGCATCAGCTCCGCAAGCACAGCAAATCATCTCCCTGATAGCATCAAGCCGCTTTGGGTTTCTATTGCTCAAAGATTACTACCTGCATTTTCTAAGGTTACCTTTTCGCCTCTTAACGACTCCCTTGACTCAATATCTTGAATTAAGTGGTCGATTTCGGTTGCAACCCACATCCAATCTCTACTTAGGATTAAATCCATTACGCTACTAATTCGGTAATAGCGATGCTTTGAAATAGTCTTGATATTCTTGGAGATTTTGAGTCGCTGAAACAGACCTATGCGCCCTTCGTGAACTCTTGCATAATCGGCATACCACATCGCCTTTTTTAAATCCTCAAGCAAATCGCCCTTGCTGCCAGCCCGATACAGATACTTGAAACAGTTACCACCGCAAAAACTCATATGCTTAGTCACTTCGATGCACTCAATTCCGCTTGCATCTTTGTAGTGTGGCGGGTGGTTTACCATGTCAACATCGTCATCGTCATCGTCACCAACCAAGCATAAGCAGTCACTTATTGGCTTATCACACCCTGAGCAAACCCAATCTTTGTCACTCTCCGAATCGCTGCCTTTACGCAAAAACTCATAGTCACGTAGAAACTCGTACTGAGTACAACTGTCAGTACAATCATCCTCTGCTGAATAACTCGTAATGATTGGCACTTTATTGCCATGCTTAAGACCAATTACTTCACACTCAATCGGATTTTTCTTGGTTATCCAAAAGTCGCCAATCTCAATCGCTTTATCACTCATCGCCCTTGCTCCTAAAATCCTGCATGAATACAAACTTTCTCACCGTCCTGACCGCTTTTTCTGCACCAGCTTTCAAGTAGCTCACAAGCTCGTCGCTTATCCAATCAATCACGACTTCATCGCCTGTCGCTTGCTCAATCCATGTCTGTCCGACTTCAATCATTTCGCCCGCCTTTATTTGTCGTTTTAAGCCTCGCAAATCACTTGTAGTACCTTTGCATCTAAAAGCGATTTACTCAGCGTGTACCCTTGTTATTTTTGCAATGCTTGCGGTTTTCGCGGTGCATACATCATCTGTGCGTTAATACCACCGTTACCTTGCGGTCTTTGTCTTGGCTCGTACCGTCCACGGCTGCCAATCGGTGTCATTTCTAAGTCAACAAGCGTCGCATGTAAGTTATCCTCACATCGTCTGCAATCAAACGCTGCTTCGTGCATTGCACTGGTCGCCTTAGCTCTTTGCTTATCGCTAGCGTCCATACCCAGCAATCGGCAACGTTCAGACTTCCTTGTGTAATCGTTTTCAGCTTTAATCGCTGCGTCCGTGTCTTTTTTAAGCTGCTTTAGTAATTCGATGTTCATTGGTTAATCCCCATATAATCCAATATCTCGTCAAACGCTGCCTGATAACCACTTCGTATCACCGCTAGATAGCCCTCGTCCGAGAGCATTTGTAAGCGTTCCTTTTGCTCGTCTGAGGCAATGCCACCACTTTCATCTTTAAGCTCAATACGCAAGCCGTGGTAGCCATTACGAGCTATGTCCACGATTAAGTCTGGGTAACCTTTTCGCACTCCACCATGTTTAAGACCTGCTGCTGTTCTTTTTGGCCGCTTACCGCCATTTGGCACATGGACGATGTAATCTGATAGCGTTCTGCCCTTGTACGGTATTTGCTTTGCGTCACGGACAATCTTGTTTTGGATTTGCTGCTCTGATAGCTCATTCATTACTTACCGCCTCCCTCGTAGTTGTCCAGCGCATCAATGAGCAAATCGACTGGACCGCTAATTCGCTCTGCGTAGTACATTTCCCCGCAGTCGTTGCTATCGTCATAATCCTTTGACGCTTGACGCAAATCCCTAGCTGCGATAATCAAGTCATTCAACTCTGCGGAATCACCTTTATTTAATTTATCGACCGCTAGCTTTAGGTTTTTTACCTCTGTGTTGTTTTTCTTGATATCCGACTGAGCTTGACGCATGGCAACTTTCAACCAATGGACGCTATCCTTTAAATTTGTTTTGAAAATATCCATCATCAATCCTTAATAATCTGGTTAAAACTCTTGCGACTCATCGTTTCTTTTGAGCCGTCCGTGTAGGTGATCGTCACGGTCTGCGATGTTTTCCATTCCGTGTGCTGCACCGTCTTTTTGTTGATTATGTTTTTCATGCTGTCACTCTTCACCTTTCTCAGGCTGAAACTTAGTATCAAAGTGGCCTATGGTTGTCTGATACTTCCCGCTTGGCGCAGTGCTTTTGGGCTGATAGATGACCACCCCTTTACGCAAGCACACCTCGCAAACAACAAAAGATTGCGCCTCTTGTTTTAGATACGCAGATTTTCTGTCCACCCACTTCGTACCCTTTGACACTCTTGCCAAAAAATCGTCAAGATTGATAAATTCTGATAGAAGCTGCTCTTTACTCATGTATTTCTGATGACCATTGCGAAAGCAAACTAGGATTCGTCTTTCTTCATCAGTGTTGAAGTTAACCAGACACCTAACCTGAACGTTTTTATTCTTTCTAATCCAAAATCCTTTTAAGTCTTTTAGTTCTTTCATGCGCTCAATCTCCGTAATTCTGCTAATTGAATATTCATGCGCGAACCACCGCATAGCTGTTAACCAAATCCACTTTCAAATCTTTGTCACCAGCTCTCAGTTCATCGACGAAATCATTACCAAACTCGAATATCACTTTTGACAAATCACCTTTACCGCCTTTGTCTCTAAAAACCATGCTTTGCAATCCGCGCTTGTGGCCGTCCGTGTCCATGATGTGCAGCGTGACTTGAAACTTGCGATCTTTCTTCATAATCCGCTTGCGTCTGCTTGCTATCCACTGACCTGTAAATTGCGCTCTATCGGCTGCCTTCTTGTAATCGTCGTCGTGTAGGAATATCTTGAAATAGCCATCGAATACTGGTTTAAATGCTTTTTTCTTATCGCTCATGCTGCTGTCTCCACTGGCTCAATATCAAAATCTAATCCGACTGCGCGTAGTTGTTGGCGCTTCTTGTACTCCTTCGTCACTGGACAATTCATAATCATGTGCCAGTAGCGGTTAGGCTCATCGAATGGGTCAGGGAATAACTGGCTTTTGGTTTGAGTAATCATGATTCGCTCCCATAGGCAGGTATTGAGTCCGTGTGATAACTTGGCAGTAAATTACTAAAGCGGCTGAACTCGCCTTCAAATGCTAGTCTTACGGTCCCAACTGGCCCTTGGCGGTTTTTAGCCACTCCGACTTCAGCAATTCCTTTGTGTTCTGAATTTTCGTTATAAACCTCGTCACGGTAGAGAAACATAATCACGTCTGCATTTTCCTCAATAGCCCCTGACTCTTTTAGGTCGCTCATTATGGGCCGCTTGTTTGGGCGGCTCTCTAAACTACGGTTAAGCTGTGACAGTGCGATAACTGGACAATTAAACTCTTTACCGAACCGTTTAAGCTCTTTTGCAATCTCACCAATGGCATTGGCCTTTTGGCCCGCATCTTTACCTTTGGCCTCACCCATGATCTGGATGTAATCGACCATGATTACGCCAATCTCACCGTGAGTATTGCGAATCTTATTAAGCGTGGTTCGCATTTGCGGAATAGTCATCGCTGGCTGTGATTCGATAAACATTGGGTAATTGTCACGATAGTCGCCTACTGTGCGAGTAAGGTTCTGCCAATCCTCTGTCTCTACATTGGTCCCACTACGAATTTTGTTAAGCTGAACACCTGACTTTGAGGCCATAAAGCGTTGGACCACAGATTCATCCGTCATTTCGATGCTAAAGAACACACCAGCGCGTCGCTTGTAGTTGTCGTCTTTGTCTGTGTAGAAGTCATGCTCAACCATGTTTTGGACCAAGGTTTGTGCAAATGTGGTTTTACCCATTGAAGGACGTGCCCCGACAATCACAAGGTCCCCATTTTGGATAGGGGCTTGTGCATCCACTTCTTCGATACCTGTTGGCTTGAATGGTAGAATCTCACCGCGTCCTGCTGCTTGTAGATTGTCAAAGAACGCATCCATCATTGAGCCGACCGTGCGCGCACCACCGTTAATCTTTTTGGTGTCAATCACCTTGGTCATACTCTCGATGGCTGTGTTGACCTTATCGTCCAGTCTTAAATCAGGATTCTTTAGGTCCTCACGCGCTTGGACTAATAGACGGTCCATTGCTCTATGCTGTGATAAATCTCTAATGCGCTCAGCGTAGGCTTTCAGATTGAAAAGCGTTGACGGACTGGTGACTAGGATTTCAGCGATATAACCCTCACCACCTGTTGCCTCTACTAATTTGTTGGCTTCTAACCAGTCATGGACCATTACGCTGTCATACGGTAGGCCCTGCTCATTTAGGGACCGAACGCACCTGAATATTGTCTTATGGCGGTCTGCTGCAAAATCCTCATGATCGATAATGGTTGACACATGGTCCAACGAGCCTTCGATACTAAGTAGTGAGGCAATAACTGATTTTTCTAAGTCGATATTGTGAAAGCTCATACTGGTAACCCCGCTTGCTGCATTGCTTGTTTGTTTTTCTCAATCTGCTGCTCTCTGGTCAACTTAGGACCACTGCTTTGATTGAATGAATCACTACGGTTGCTGTGTGGTCTGTTGACTGTCTCAGCGTCTTGCTTTGGCTGTCTGTCAGCAATACTTATCAACCATAGTTTCAATTTTGCTTGTCTTAGGTTTTCACGCTTGATTGGCTTACCTTCTGCTGCTGCTTCCTCGTAATAAGCCTTAAAGTCACTAACATGAGATAAATACTGGTTATCTGTCATATCGAGCTTTTTACCTGCCATCATTAACAGTGATTGCATTGTTTCTTTTGATGGTTGTTGCCAGTTCATAATTGATTCAGCGTTTTGATCTCTAACTGCTAACACATCACCTTCAATCTTTTGTGTGTGCCCACTCTCTTTATTAGTCTCTTGTTGTTCTCTTAGAGATGCGCCCATTTTGGGCTGTTCAGATGCGCCCATTTTGGGCTGTTCCTGCGCCCAATCTGCACTACTCGATGCGCCCATTTTGGGCTGTTCGCTAGCGGTGGGCGTTTGGCGTTGTTTTAGTTCGATTTTCATCAATTCTGGATAGTTGATTGTGTAGTGATTAACTCGGTCAAAAGAGTTTGGCGCCAGTTTTTCAACTAAAATCAAATCTTTATCGTTTAGACTTTTTACCGCTCGTCTAATTGTGTTTTTTGACCAAAATGGAAAATCTTGCTCCTTCCATTTATCTAAGTTTTTATAAATCCACATCTTGCCGTCGTGCTCAACTTTGGCGTGTCTTAACCAGTAATGTAGTTGCTGTAGTAAAAGTGCTTCATTTAGACCGATAGCTGCTGCCAATGAAGGGAGTACCTGTAGTGGTGGCTCATTAATTAGTAAATTACTCATTCTTTATTACTCCCAAACTCTATGCACCAGTTCCACTCATGTGTGTCTACGTCGCGCTCAAGCGTTATGTTTGTGATCTTGTAGTGATGCTCTTTGTTAAATACTACGAACCTGCTTGCATCATGCTTGGTAACAAATTCTAGATTGTCGCCAATAGCCATGGTTGGATGGTCAACGCCCCACTTTGGGTACGTGCCTTTTGCTACTGGCGTTCTAAAATTTATCAATAAGCCGCTTTTAGCTGCATCTCTGAAATACTTATCCGTATCTATAAGATGTGTTCTTGGTTGACTTATAATTGCTGCCATGGTTATAATCCCCTTGCATATCTTCATATATGTTTGTTTTTTGGTAAGACGCTCTCAGTTCGCGCTGATGAGCGTTTTTTATTGCGTGTCCAACTCATACCTAATCACTCGCTGATTCTTGTCTCTTATGCTGTGTAGCTCATAACCCAGCTCACGAATGTTTGACATGATGTTGCTCAGATAAGACAGCGACATATCAAAGTTAGCCACATCGTAAAAACCATCCCTTCTCATCTGCTCGAAAATCCGCTGACCTTTCTCGGTTGGCATATCGCTTGTGACCTTTGTTCGACCTGCGCCCCTACTTTGCCTTTTGGGTTCTACCTTGCTTCTTGCGCGAGTAAGTGCTCCCTTGTGTGGCCTGCGCGGTGCAACTCTAAAACCTTCGCTAAAATCATCTAACCTTGTGATTTCTATTGTTTGCTTTGCCATTACCTACGCTCCTATTCCCTCTACCGTTGAAACTAAAAACCTTGCCTGTGTTTACTGCTTGCCTTGCACCATGCTGTTTGTAAAACTCATCAATAGCGGCTTGGTCTGGGCTTACCCTTGGGTATGTTGAGCGCCTATGTGCGTTTCTCTCTTTTTTCATACCTGCCCCGCAAAATGGATTAATGTATAAACCGCGATTGCTGCACATGAGATAACAAAGACGACGCTCTTGATGCTGTGCCAAAATTGAGCGTTGATGTCGCGTTTGCGCTGTCGTGCTGCTTCGTTGGCTTCTTTAGCTGCTAACTGCCTAGCATCTAAGCGGTCTTGCTCTGCTTGCGCTTCTAGTGCTTCGTTGGCTGCTGCTTCGTTAAATCTCATCTTTGCGTGTCTCCGTTCTACTTCGTGTTTGTAAGATAATCGCCACATCATTTGTGCATGACTGATAGCGTGTTCAAATTCCTCATCATCAGCTTTCAAGGTGTATTCGTCAGTCATCGCTTAATCTCCTTCACTGGCACTTGGTAGCTGCTACCGTCTGCGAAAGTTACTGTTTCAAACATCACTTCATTCCTTGTAAGTGTGGGTTATCCTTGGTGTGCTGCTTTTTCACTGCGTTACTCAATGCTTGTAATCGGCTCATGGCTGCTTGAATCTTGTCCTCAAGGCTCACAAGCTCATGCGTATCAATGCGACCATCTTCCAACGCTGCTTGCATCTCATTCATCACATCGCCTTGGCAAGCTGACGTTGACACTGCTGTCATCAGTAAACTTTCTTGTGTCACCGCTTCATCAGATTGTTTGCAGTAGATGCCACCAAGACGCTGAGCCATTGCGTGCATCATCGAATGGTCGTTGGTAAATTCCATGATCGTGACCGCTTCATCTAAACGCAGATGGTGAGTGTCACAGTTAGGATTGACCTTGCTGTTTAGCACGTTGTTAGACATACCCATGCGTGCAGCAATAGCAACTGAACCGCCATGCTTAGGGTTGTGAACCGTCTTGTGTGCTGCGTCTTCTATTTGCATTTGCGTGTCCTATCTATCTGTAAAAACGTTTTGTGTAAGCCTTTCTTTCTGTAAAGTTAATTACAAGGTGTTAGGCTGGTTCTTCTTCTTGGCAAAGCTCTTGGTGAGCCTTGATAAGCGCAGCGCCATTAACATAAGTAAGGTGTGGCTTAGGAAGTCCGCGTTTTAGATCACTAATTACACCTTGGTGTACGCCAGTGATCTCTTGTAACTCGACTTGCGTTCTGTCCCTTAAAAGGTCTTGAACGATTGCCGTCCAGTCAATATTAGTGCTCATAATTAGTGCTCCGTTAGCTAGTGAGTATCATAATATCGTAATTACGTTATTTAATCAAACGTCAAAACGATATTTATTTGTATCATAATTACGATAATTAGTAAGGGGCAATAAAATGAACAATGAAAAGTTAGGAGATAGGGTTAGAAAAGCCCGTAAATACGCAGGGTTCACCCAAAATCAACTCGCTAAAAAAGTCGAGACATCACAAGGCGCTATATCTGATATTGAGAATGGCAGAAATAAAGAATCGTCTAGTTTGTACGATATTGCCAAAGTCACTGGCGTAAGTGCCGACTGGTTAATCAAAAACCAAGGTGAAATGTTAGACGTAGATAAGAAGCCGTCCGTTGACGACCTGAGAGCACAGATAAAAGCTATGCAAGGTCAAAGCAGTGGCGACTTGCTTGATGCACCTATAGACACTCAACATGCGTCTATGTCTGATATTTCTGATATGGTGCCAATACTTAGTTGGGTAGCGGCTGGCAGTTGGTCGAACGTTGAGCCAGTCACGATGTTAGACATTAAAGGCAAAGCCCCTAGGCCGCCTAACCTATCCAAACTAGGATTTGCTTTAAGGGTTCGTGGTGAAAGTATGCTGCCTAAGTTTGAGCCAGACGACATTATTTATGTTGAGCCTCAGACTGGACTTTTCGCACTAAAGAATAATGATCTTGTAATAGTCCAGTGCAACGATGATACAGAAGCGACTTTTAAACAGTTGGTTTTAGGCGAAACATCAGCAGATATGTACTTGCGCCCTCTTAACCCAAACTGGCATGAACAAAAGATGGTGCCTATGGGCGAATGCAACCTAGTCGGCAAAGTGGTGGGCAAATATGTCGAATACTAATGATTGGGCTTACATATGGGTGTGTCATCTAATCAAGCACTCACACCTAATTGAGAAACGTCCTTTTGGTTGGTGCGTCTATAGCGAGGCTGTAGATTTAGACTAATATATTAAATGATCTGCAAAGCCGTCCTTAATGGGCGGTTTTTTATTGCCTGTAGATATCGTAATAGGGATACATTTACATAATAATATCGTAAATACGTTAAAAATATCGTCATAGGGGTTTACATCATATCGTAATCACGATATTATAACTACATCGCAACGAACAACGCAGACGATGCAGCGATTAACTATTTAACAGACTGAGACAACAAGAAGTTATTAAGTCATAGCCGTTTTAATCGACGGCTATTGCGTACTAACTAAGAGGATAAAGGTATGAGCAATACGATCAATAAAAGCGATATTGGCGAAACGATGGTTTACGACTGGGTTTGTCCAGATTGCGAACACAGCAACGATCTTTACGAAGATGAGCCGGTGAGTGGTGACTTCCTGCATTGTGAAAAATGCTATGAAACATCGGAAGTGATTGACGAATAACAGGCACAAAAAAGCCCTGCAATTGGCGGACACCAGACAGGGCTTTACTTACTAATAAGCGAGGTAATTATGACAGCAATTATAGAGCAAATCAATATCCAAGAAGTAGCAGAGCATTTGCAACTACTTCAAAGCGAATTTAACAAAGGCGGATTGCTTGAGCATCTACGAGCCAAGCCACTGCTAGACATGGAAGTAAACGACGGTGACATTACGATCTTCTTCGAGCTAGACCGCGATACCGATTTAACCGTGGTATTCAACACTGAGTATGACCGCCACACGCTGACAGACCTAAGCGTACGCCACGTAGAGGTTGACAGTGACGAAGGTGTTTACGAGATAGACGAAGGCGACCACAGCGCAATGGTGCTAGAAGGCAAGCGCATTATCCATGACGCAGTGCATTACAAGCTGCTCGATGAAGATAGCGCGATTGATACCGATTTTTACCACGAAGTTTACGCATAAGGGGAGCGGCAATGTTAGAGACAATCAGAATTTACAGCAAAGACGAAAAGTCGCACAACACATGCAATGTAATCCTTACGTTTGAGTGTGTTGAGCCTGACTACAACGACCAAGTTGAATACTGCAATGCCTACGCTGTGCTTCATAGAGTGCAGCTAGAGCCGACAACTTACAGCACGTTACTAATTGATGTGCCGCTTGATGATAGCGACGCTAGAGAGCACTTTGAGAGCTTATTAAGCGTTCACTGCCACGGTTACGACGTACATACAGCGGTGACAGCATGAGTATGTACGCAGTGAATACCCTAAAAGACAATATGAATGTCGAGGTCATGGGGCTAACGCTACCGCTAGACCTCAATTGGGCTGATGGAATGGTTGGCGCTATACCAGTGTTTAAGGACAAGGAAAGCGCCCTAGCTTATGCAGACGGCAACGAGTCGCTATTAACCAAAGTGAGCGAGGTGGCGTGATGAAAAAACTAACAAAGCAAGCGTGCATGAGTTGCGATGCGGAATTTTTAGGACATGAGCCTGATTTATGCTGCTCGGGATCAGATTGCGGGTGCAAAGGACTGGCTATAGAGCCGCCGCTGTGCGAGAAATGCGAGGCGAAACTCTACGGTAGCGATTTGAGCGAGGTGAAAGCATGAAACAGCTAACGCAAGCGGTGTTTGATCTACCTGAATGTCCAGAATGGGCTTTAAGTGCAGCGGTTAATGCTGACGGTGACGGCACTTATTTTGCAGACACAGCCAACTACCTAGAGGCTGTTGAGGTGGGTGATACAGGTATTTGGATTTACAAAGAGGGCGGCAACAAAAGGTTTGATGTTCAAGACATCGGCAATAGCTTTGATTCTACAGACTGGCAAAACAGCGCAATAGATAGAGAGGTGGTTAAATGAAGCAAATCATCTTCATATCACTTTGGGCAATGTTTGGTGCGTTCGTCACGCATCAGGCATTGGCTGACACGGTTATCATCGACGACAAAGAGTTCCAAGTGGTCGATGGATTGGTTAGCAATGAATGGCAGCCGACGACAAGCGAAGGCTATACGGACGAGTATTTGCAGTCTGAGCAGTATCAAACGGTTAAGGCTGCGAATGAGACATTGAGAAGAATTAAGGGTGGTGAGTTATGAAAATTACTAAGAGTGAGTTGAAACAGCGTTGCATCGATAATGAAACGGCTATTGCTACGCTAGAGGCGTTACTAAAAGAGCATGGCATTACTCGTAAGCAAGAACCAAAACTCAAGCAGCTCGATCAGTCGGTGTTTGATGGTTTGGATGAGAAATGGCAGTGGGCAGCGGTTGACGGCAGTAAAGGATTTCCAGTTGTTTATGAGTATGAGCCGTATATTTTGGAGTCGGAACGCTACTACACTAATAGAGATGGGTTGTTTAAGGACTTGGATAGCATGAAGGGCTACGACACAACCGACTGGCAAAACTCGCTAATCGAGCGCGACAAGGTAGAGCTGACAGGTAGTGATTTGTGTAGGGCTATGCTTGAGCGTGGGGATAGTCGCGTGGTGTGCTTGGTGAGCGATGTCAGTGACGATGAAGCCAGAGACAAAAGAGAAATAACATCACTAATCGAAGGTTTCTCGATCCGTAGTGGTTTTTATACAGAGCGTTCCAATGACTGGGTTTATGCAGTACCAGCAAACCCCGCCACAAACGAACCCCTAACCGCTTCGGAGGTCGGACTATGAACCACCAATGGCAACAGTTTAGCCACCACGACACGTTAGCGTGGAAGCTGACCGATGACGAGGAACGCGAGCTAATAAGCGCGTGGCAGCAATCAGGTAGCTTTGATGATGTGATTATCGAAGCTCAACAAACACAAGGAGTAGCACAATGAGCACTAATAAATTTATTGAATTAGCTGCTGTGAATGTGAGTGGCAGTATAGAAAAAAAAGGCAATTTCAACTATCTGTCATGGTCTTTTGCACTCGCTGAGCTTATGCGACTTGATCCAGCAGCAAGTTGGGTTTTTCATGAGCCGCAGCATTTTGGTGACACGTTAATGGTTAGCTGTACGCTCACAGCGTTTGAAAAACCTGTTTATATGTGGTTGCCAGTTATTGACCACTCAAACAGAGCAATCAAGAACCCTGACGCAATGGCTGTTAACAAAGCAATGATGCGATGTTTGGTAAAGGCAATCGCCGCTCATGGTCTAGGGCTTTATATTTACGCAGGTGAGGACTTGCCTGACGCTAAAGACGTTAATGCTAACAATATTCAGAACCCACCGCCGCCGCAATCATTAACCAATGACCGATTTAAGGCAGCATTAGGCGCAGTTGAGGCAGGTAGCTACGATGTGAATTTACTGTTAGATGAAAGCAAGTTTGCACTGACAAGCGAGCAAAAGGCAGCTCTAAGCGAGTTCACCAATGCGGCTTAGATGCTCAAGTCTTGACAGCATTATGACCAATGGGCGTAGCAAGACTGGATTGTCTGCTACTGCTCAAGCGGTCATCAAAGATATGGTCGATAGCGAGCTATACAACACGCGCTTATTCATTAGTAACAAATACTTATCAAAAGGTATTGAGTGCGAAGATGACAGCATTGAGCTGTTTAATAATGTGTTTTTCAAGTCGCTTGTCAAGAATGATAAACGACTAACGAACGACTATATCACTGGTGAGTGTGACTTGCTTGATGGTGACACGGTTATTGACATTAAGACCAGTTGGAATCTCAAAACGTTTGCTGAACAGCGTAGAAAATCAACGTGCTATGAATGGCAGCTAAGAGGTTATATGTGGCTGTATGACAAGGATAAGGCTTGCACAGCGCATTGTTTGGTTGATACACCTAAAGACCTTTGCAAGTATGAGAATGACGTGCATGAGTTTAGCCATATAGCACAGCCTGACAGAGTGATTATTGGCAATGTGATTGAACGTGACCAAGCACTTGAGCAGCAAATTATTGATAAGTATGAGCTTTGCTTAACTTATCGAAACGAATTGATAGAGCAATTTAAAAAAAACGGTAGAAAACTACCATAACTTAAAGAGAGAAATAACATGATTAACGTAACAGTAGCAGGTCGTTTAGGTAAAGATGCAGAAACTCGTCAAGCTGGCAACTCAAGCGTGACAGGTTTTAGTGTGGCAGGTGATACAGGTTTTGGTGATAGAAAACAAAGTCATTGGTTTAATTGCTCGCTATGGGGTAAGCGTGGTGAAGCTATGCAGCAGTATTTAAACAAAGGACAGGAAGTGGTTGTGATTGGTGAATATTCAGAGCGTGAGTATAACGGCAAGCAGTATAAAGAACTGAATGTGCTAGACGTTAAATTAATGGGCGGCAGTCAGTCACAAGGTCAACAGAACAATCAGCAGCAAGGCAACCCACAGCAGCGCCAAGCACCGCAACAATTCAATAATCAAATGAGCCAAACACCTCAAACAATGGCTAATGCTGTAGTAGATCAAAATATACCTTTTTAACAACTAATTACCTTGCTCAGGGCTAATAGAGCCGTTACCGCCAGTAGTGACGACAGAACGCTGGCAGCCGCGATTGACAATCCTTACGTGCATAGCATGAGCTTTGAAAAAGCAGTCGAGGCAAAGCCGATTGGTTCACGATAAGAGCCACCCTATTTTAATTAGAAGGATGATAAGAATGAGTAATTTGAAGATTGAAGATAAAGAAAAACCCACCGATGAAAAAGAAGATAATTACTCGGTTATAGAGCTAAAAATCACTAATGAAGCGATTGAGCTGACTGACAGCTATAGTGGGGATTCAATAATAATGACCAATGCGTGTTGGTCTGAATTGATACAAGCAGTAAACGAGAAAAGAGGTGATTTATGAATAATTTACAGCCGTTGGCTTGGTTTGATGGTGGCGATACTTATGGCGGCGATGACTTACACGCTGACAGCCCACTCCATTACTATGTGGTAGAAAAAGATACACTTGATTGTTTCACTGTTAGATATACACCGAACGATGGCGCTGCTAAGTATGCAACTGGCTTTGCAACAATCGAAGATGCTAAAACATGGTGCTGGAATCACTACAACGAGAAGATGCAGCCGTATATCAAGCCTGACTCTATCACCGATATTGCAAACTGGTTTAAAGCTGCAAAGCCTGAGCCGACCATTGATGATTTATGTGTTCAGATCGGTTGCCACTTAGAAGAAGTTTGCGAGCTATTAGAAGCGTTAGGTCTTAAAGATTATGACGCACATGAACAACTAACCATTGATGCAGATCATTTCAAAAATAAAAGCAAGTGGGTTTTAACGAAGCTAACTAAGCTAACTTATCAGCAACGCATAGCTATCGTAGACGCTTGCTGTGACATCAATGTTACTTCTGTGGGTGTCATGCAGTTATTAGGCGGTGTCGATGTGCTAGGCGCTCAACGTGAGGTCATACGCTCAAACAATAGCAAGATGGTAAAGGGTAAGTTTGAGTTTGATGCTAACGGTAAGATTGCCAAACCTGAGAGTTACAGCAAGCCTGATTTGACAACGTTTGTAAAACAAGGAGAGTGATGTGACTAAATTCAACACAGAGCAAATGCTCATCATGCGGTACGGATTTACACCACTTATACCGCTTGATAAGGTGGCAAGCGACTACCTGCCACCATTGTCAAAGCCTGAGTTACACCGCAAAGCCAAACATGGTCAACTAGGATTCTCAGTAGTCAACAACGGCTCTGAGAGTAAACCTGCTTACTACGTGCCACTAGCATCATTAGCGGCATGGATTGACCATGAAATAGATGAAGCTAATAGCGACCATCTTGCCATGCAAGCATAGCCACCTGCATTGCCCTGTCAAACTCTAATACAGTTTTTCGGGGCGTAACATTCACATAACGCTGTAAACTAGACCATGAGTCATGACCTGTAACCTGCTGCATTTCAGGCACAGTTAAACGCTGCTCAGCCAACCGTGTCGCTGCTTCATGACGTAAATCATGATAACGCAAGTCATCAATACCCTTGAGCTTACACGCCCTCGTAAACATAGCTGATATATTCTTAGGTGATAGCGGTAGTAATAACTCATTATCCCAATGCTTATTGCCACGACGCATAGTAGCACGTACTTTGTCAGCTTTTAGCGCATCGATGATCGGTAGCGCATTATCTCTAACTTTAGTATTGATATGATTGCCCATGCTTCCGCGTGGGTTTTTTGCGTTTCTGACTAGCCACCAGCCATCGTTAAAATCATCAATGCGTAAACGTGTCAATTCTTCTTGTCGTCTTGCTGTGTAGATTGCCAACCAAATAATAAGGTGCATCGGGTAAGTGGTTTTGCCAATCATCCATTTTGTATAAAAGTAAGTTGTCAGCTCTTGCAACTCGTCACTGGTTGGTGTCCTAGTGCGCTTAATACTAGACGACACTTTACGGCTATGCCTTAATCCTAGCACAGCGTCCTCAAACTCATTTAAATTAACATCAAGCCCCCATGCAAGTTTGGCTTGCTTGAGCACTGAGCGTATGCCCATAATGTCACCATTGAGCGTAGCAGGTGTGATTGCTCTTAATCCATCATACTTACCATTTAGCCTAGCATCAGCAAATGCGGTGTAATCCTCACGCCTTAGTGTGTTAATCTGCTTTGCACCTATCGGTAATTTGCTAATGAGTATCAAGCTCATATTGTGAGTACGTCCGAACTGATCGCCAAGCTCGTCAAGATACTTTATAATAACGTCACGCAATCGCATCGACTTAGCTTCACGCTTTAGCATTATTTCAGGATTGGCTTCAATCTCCGCTTCACGCTTTTTTACCCATGCCTCGGCTAATGCTTTTTTGCTAAATGTCTTTGACTGAGTAAACGACGGATAACCGTCACGCTCGATACGTATCAATCCCCTATACCGAGCTGTGCCATCGGCATTTTTGCGCTTTACTATGCTACCCATTTTGTACCATGCCTTGTTTTTAGTTTTGTGGTACGAATATGGTACAACACAATAACAAGTAAACGCACGTAAAAACACGCACGAACACGCATGAACAAGCAAGACAATAATACTCTATACTATACACAGTAAGGCTTTGACGCTAAATGATTGATTTAATGAGAGATAAGCGACTATCAGTAGCTCCTATGATCGACTGGACTACGACAGATTATCGTTATTTTGCACGACTATTTAATCCACATACCTATCTATATACCGAGATGATCAGTACTGGTGCATTGATACATGGCAATCGAGCACGGCATTTGCGCTTTGATACGCTTGAGCATCCTCTTGTATTGCAGCTCGGCGGTGCAGACATCAGTGAGATGACGCAATGCGCAGAGTTTGCTCAGCAGTATGGCTATGATGAAGTCAATATCAACGTCGGTTGTCCCTCAGATCGCGTACAGCACAATAAGATAGGTGCCTGTCTGATGGCAGAACCTCAGACCGTTGCTGATTTGGTCAAGCATATGCAAGCCGCAGTCGATATTCCTGTGACGGTCAAACATCGTATTGGTATCGATGACTTTGATAGTTATGAGTTTATGGTGGACTTTGTGCAGACAGTCGCAGCGGCAGGTTGTACCCGCTTTATCGTACATGCACGTACGGCATGGTTGCAAGGGCTCAGCCCTAAGCAAAACCGCGAGATACCACCGCTGCGTTACGATGATGTGTACCGTCTAAAGCAGGATTTTCCTGAGCTAGATATCGAAATCAATGGCGGTATCGATACAATTGAAGATATAAAAATGCATCTACAGCATATCGATGGGGTGATGATTGGTCGGGCGTTTTATCACAACCCGTATCTATTAGCAGAAGCCAATAGCTTATGGGACGAGGCAACTCCTGAGACAATACCTAAGCGCTCGGATATTTTAGCGCAGCTTTATCCCTATCTCGAAGAACAACTTGCAAAAGGCGAAGCGCTGCCAACGATGACACGGCATTATTTAGGACTCTTCCAAGGTCTAATGGGCGCGCGTAAATGGCGTCAAGCATTGAGCGGCAAACCTCAGCTGACAATTGATGATATCAAGCGAGCTGCCGATGAGGTGCTACTATTAAATCCTGATGCATAATCTTAACGCCCAGCCAAATTTTTATATCCAACTGGCTCGATAGAATTTACATGCCAGCCATCATTGTGGTAAGCATTTTATCTACGCCGCTTGCACAATATACTGCCACATCGCTGCACCATTATTAATAATGTGTAGTACGATTGGCAGTAATAGCGAGCCCGACTTAATCCGTGCATAGCAAAATATCAATGCCAACACTACGATGGTACTAATCTCATAGATACCATACTGCACATGGATCACAGCGAATATCAAACTTGTCACAATGCTTGCGACAATCGCCCCATGATTCGCTGAATAGGATGGTGCCGTGAACTGTTCTGCGATGGCTGACCACAATATACCGCGAAAGATAACTTCTTCATAAATTGGTGCGACGACCACCATGGCAAACACCAACAGCCAAACCGAAATGACAGACTGATAGAGTGGATCAACAAACACCAACGGCGTCATATCGAGTACATACGTCAGCGCCTGACTGGCAATCATAAATATCAGTAGCAACCCAAGCATGCCTATACCCACCGACAGTGAGAACGGTTTTAGTGCTAAATATTGACACAGACTGCCACCTTTTAAACGAATGATAAGCATGCTAATTGCCACTAGCAATACACAGCCGATGAGTATAGACAGGCTCACAACTGTTCCATCATTACTACCAAAATAGAATATCCGCCCTATCGATGTCCTTTCATCGGCAGGTAATACAAGCTTGCCAGCGACATAAACACCTACCAACTGACTGATAAAAAACGCAAGCACCATTGCTACTGTTAGCACGAATGTAGCCACGCGCGAAAATAGCGGCAGAGACTTAGGTGAGACAGTCTTACTAGACGGCGCAGTTAGGTTCTTTGGCATAAAGGTATCACTTAAAAATACTCTGGCAGCTCATATCCATTACAAGCATGACTGATGGTATGTTGCGTTTATTTGGACAATTGCTGCTTGATCAATCCTAGCACCTGCATTGAGACAGACTCTGGATGCTCAAGTGGGAACATATGCCCTCCTTCGTGAGTCTCATAAGGAATACCCAAGCGCGATTTTATCTGCTGCGGAAAGCGACGTTTCAAAAAGATACTTTCTTGACCAATGATTAGAGTCACAGGCACTTTAGGGCCACGATTCGGTGCCAGCCAATACCAAGATGGATTGGTACGGAACACAGCAACTTCGCTGGCTTTAGGAATAGCCAATGTCACTTTGCCATCCGCGCGCTCATGTAATCCGTGATCGATATATCCTTGAAAGCTACGCTCATCAAAATTCTTAAAAAACCCTTTATGTCGCATTTTCTCATATGCTTCATCCCGGCTATCCCACACATCACGGCGATGCTTAGATACGCCAGCTGGTGATAGTTTGTCCATCAGACGATTATTCATAAGCGGTAATCTATCTGCTGTCTTTGCCAAATGCCATAACAAGCTGACTTTGCCATAAATCCAAGGCGGATCCATAAGTACCGCTTGTGAAAACAATTCAGGCTGACGATACGTGGCCTGCAACGTACACATGGCCCCAAGCGAATGCCCCACTCCTACTACCTGTGCAACGCCATGCTTTTCGCAGGCTCTGTTTACGCTATCAATGATTTGCTGCGTCAAACTACGCCAATGATCGTCCACTGGATAATCAGGCGTATCACCCAACATCGCAATATACTCAATCGTAAAAAACTCTGACAGGCCTTCAAAAAACGGCTCATATACCGCGCTTGGCATTCCATTAGCATGAGCAAAATGCAGCACAGGTTTATTGGTTATTTTAGAGACAGGCAGTTTAGCAAAGGACTGCAAATTTATTTCATCACTCATGACAGACTCTCGTGGGATCGTTTATTTTATATATTATTTTAATGATTGAACCTTGTACCCTTATTAAAACCAACAGCATTAAAACTAATCCCTTCAACACTAACCATGTTTATATGGCAAGTTTGACGACTGTGTTTGATGGTTATAGTTGTATAGCTAATTTAATCAGGCTATCACTCAGACCAAGGTTTTTATTTGGTATTGCATACAATTAAGGCTGAGCACAATTATATGCTCAGCCTTAACAATCATACACATTATATCTAAAACATAAAACGCTTAACGCATCTGCCCAGTGTTGCTTTCTTGTGGCAATACATCAAGACTAACGCTGGAGCCAATACCTGCACCTAACTTCACTGCAAAACGGTCCATAAACATCTGGAACGGATCAGTTGGGCTGTAGCTGATGATCGTATCGAGATCTAGTTGCTTACTTAAACTTGTGATACTACCTGTTTTATCTGCTAAGCCTAGCTCAATAGACTGCTCCCCTGTCCAGAATAGCCCCGAGAACAGTTTGTTTTGTTCAGGATTTTTCAGACGGTCACCGCGACCTTCTTTGACAGCATTGATGAAATGCTTGTGCGTATTTGCTAGTACTTTTTCGACATGATTTTCTTCATAGTCAGTCAGCGGACGAGATAAGCTTAAGATATCTTTATACTCACCAGCCGTAATCGTACGATCTTCTACGCCAACTTTGTCCATCAAACCTTTAACATTGTAGCTTGGCATAATGACACCGATAGAGCCGACCAGACTTGAAGGATTGACATAAATCTCATCTGCGGCAGACGCAATATAATAAGCACCTGACGCACCGATATCACCAATCACCGCATAAAGCTTTTTGTCTGGGTACTCTTGGCGTAAGTCCATCATGGTCTGCCAAATCTCGTCAGACTGTACCGGTGAACCGCCAGGTGAATTGATATCTAAGGCCACTGCTTTTGAGTTACTGTTTGCAAAAGCGTCTCTCAAAGCTTCATTGACATCATATGCATTCGCTACATCATCATTACTGATGACGCCTTGCAGCTCGACCACTGCCAAATGTGGATCGCTAGTATCAACTGCGTCCATACCTGTTGGCGCACTGCTGCAACCACGACCAAGGGTCAAAAATATCAATAGGATATAACCAAAGGTCAGTAGTTTAAAAAAGATACTCCAACGACGAGCGCGGCGCTGCTCAACCACACTCGCTAATAACGTGTTTTCCAGCACCTTCCATTCTTGTCCACTTGGCGGGCTTGGTTGCTGCAGTTGCGTTGGCTGATTTGCCGAATTATCAGGACGTTTGTTAGGGTCTGGTGGCCAGTTGGGCATATAACTTCCTAAGTTAGAAACAATCTAAAACAATAAAATGAGGTTGTCGAGAAATACAGTTAAAGCGGTAGTGTATACCTGACTGATACTGTCTCACAGTATCTGTGACCTGTATTGATAGTCAGTGACCTGTATTGATAGTCAGTGACCTGTATTAATAGGCTGCTAAGTATGGTGGTATTTCGATAATGGTTCAATAGTATAACTGTGAAATATCACTATATTGTAACGCTGATAATATAAGCCTTATTTTTGAGGGCTAGGAGTTTCGGCATTGGAAAAGCTATCAATGTTATTTAGCGATTTAGTTATTTAGCGATAATGCCGCGTCTAAAGGTTTATTATCATAGGTTGTAATTTCATCGATTATCTGACGACTTATGACATCAGCCGTGATCTGCGAAGCACTATGACCAAGCCACCGTGTATTTCTGAATAGCATGTCATCATTATTCGATTCAACTGAACATAGTAATGACCACAGTTGCCAAACGCGTTGATGAGTATCAGCATTTAAAATTAAACGCGACTGGGACTCTAACTGTTTGCCAGTTAACTGGTTAGATGCTATTTGTGCTTGAGGGCTAACAGGTGAATTGGCAGGTAACGAATTGAGTGGATCTGCCGCATTGTATCTTAGAACGCGTATAGGCAAGTTAGTATCAAGAGCAATCGTACAATCCCAAACGCTGGTATCACCTATCTTGGTCCAACCAGTGATGGCCTGTACTGACAACTCATCGTTGGCCGACTGCCATATTTTGCCTTGCTCACAACGCTGAGTGCTGATAGTAGGCGTATCTTCAGACTGCCTAATTGTTTTATAGGCTTGCTGAAATGTAGACCAACGATCAGAGCGCCCTGCTTGCCAATATTGGCTAATAGCTAACCGGTCATTTAATTGAGCAACGGTCATTGGTAGTAATTCAGAATTTTTGGTATTAGCAATATTCTTATTGTCAGAGATCAACGTATCAGTCAGGCTAACACTGCTACTCTGTACGACAATACTCTCTAAATTATTGACAGATAAACTGCCCAGTTGCTGCTTTAAATTTTCAGATAATTTGTCTGCTGTTAGGCTGCTTGGCATCGTTCGTGTAGAGGCTGGTCTATGATCCGCTAAGAACAACCAATTGGTACTGTCTTCATTGACGGTAGGATATTGTAGCAATGCCGCCGTTATATACGAATCACCCGTTGGCAAAATATATAGGGTCGGCATCGTGACAAATGACTGCTGATTGGCATACACCGTTATCATCAGTAACGTTAATGGTGGCAACGTCAACCAACGGCTGAGTAAACCTCGTGGCAGCAGCCAAGGCAATGCACTTAGCAAAGCCATTGATAGTATCGCTATATTAACTGGTGTATAGAGCCATGCATCCGATAGCGCTGGCAATGACGTCAGCCAACTCATCAGATTGTGTAGATGACCGACTATCGTACTAATAATTACCCAAAGAATATCAGCAATACTTGGCACTAAAAGGTAACACAGCCCGGCTAATAAATTGAGCGGTACAATCACCCAACCAAATAGACCAATGGCAAATAAGTTGATAAAAAGACCCCATAACGACGCCTTACCGAATAAAAGCAACGTAACGGGTAATAAAGTAAGAAACAGCCAAAACTGTAGTTTAAACACACGCTTAATCATTTGCCAAACACGGTTAGGTAGCGTGTCATTAATACGAGTACGCAGCTTATCATCGTATAAATTCGTTATAGCAGTAGTCTGATGCTCATACGACTTATCGTCATACTTGAGTAATAACGCCACTGCAATAAAAGATAGCCAGTATCCCGCCTGCCACAATACGTAAGGGTCACGCCAAGCCATCAATATAGCCAATACCAATAGTACGCGCATCGTACTAATAGGGAGCAATGTTAATCTGACAAATCCAATCGCTAATAACATCCAAGCCGTACGAGCAGCAGGCACGTCAAAACCAGTAAATAGCGCATAAATAAAAGCGGCACCAATCATTACCCACCAGCGCACTTGCCAACGCGGAATACGACGATAAATCGCTGAATAATTACGATCAAACAGCAGTACAGCTATGCCTGCCAATACAATAGCTAAAAACAGTACGTGCGTACCTGAAATAGCGAGCAGATGTGAGATACCCGCCAGTTGATATAAGTCCTTAGTATCACGATTAATCAAGCTACGATCTCCCGTAAGCAGACTTAATGTCACGGCTTTTGCTTGTTGCTCTGCTGTCGTTTGCGCTGACCAGTCTTGATAGAAATGCTGTCGTAATCGCCAACGCCCCTGATCGACATGAGTACGAAAGCGCTGAAGATATGAATCAGAGTCTAGCGAATGCTTGAGACGTTTTCTATCGCTGATTTTATTGCTAATTTCGTTACTGTTTACCAATGTGGGGCTAATGGCCAAAATATTTGCAATGCCATCAATATGCCGACCTCGCAACCAGCGATAACTGTCAAAACCAGTAGGGTTATTGACTGCTTGCTCAGAAGTAGCTAACGGCGCCAGTGCTAGGCTCATGAATATCTCATCACCGGGCTGCAAATCGTTTAAGGCTGCAAACTGGCTATCATTTGCAGACTTTCTTGGATAGGCGTTGAGTAGGACTCGGTGTTCGCTAACTTTGAGACTAACTTCATTGGGATTAACATCGTAATTTCTACTTAGGCTATTTTTATCAGCCTTTAAATAATTAGATGTTTTAGTTGCTAACTCTTGGGGCGTTAGCTCAGCGACTAATGGAGCGATATTCGTTATCACCGCTACTTGACGATAACCGCTGTCTGTAGTGGCATCATAAACACTGTCGCTCAACCCTTCGATACGCACGAGTGCTTGTACTCGTATTGGAGCAGTTATTTCAGTGGTTTCTGCTCGTTGGTGAGTAACTAAAGCTTGCAGTGCACTGCCTATCACTAACGCAGTCGCTAACAAAGCTAAGACCAAGTATCTAATAATATTGAGAGAAAGTTTAGTATGAAGAGTTGCGTTGTTAGAGGTCTTTTTATCAAGACTGTGGCTGTCTATCGAGGGTATGTTGAATTGAGCAGACGCCAACAGAAAAGTGGCAAATATAGTCAGCGCCAAAGGCAGATTGGACGTATCAACCATATCTAGCAAAGATAAGTCAGTTGGCAATATCACATTGTCTGCGACTGCCAATACGCCCATCATAACTATAATTATGAGGCTACCAATCAACCAGTACACCAGCACTCCTTGCTTGATGACTTAAATATTATTCGGCCAAATATGGTGACTTACTATAGCAAATGGCACGCGATGCAATAGCATTTATATTTATATTACCCTATACTGAGGCAACGTATTAGGTGGTAGCTATCTGACACCACCATTCTGTGTGTTCTAACCTTTATCCTACTCACCATATATTACTTTATATCAGCTTCTCAATACCATTGAGTAGACTGTAGTTAATGATTAAAGGCGATCCTGTGCCCCAAAAACGTCTAAAAGACCTACTTCCTACACCAGAGAAAATCTTAGAAAGTCGCACTTTAAAGCTGTTTGCACCGCACTTGGCTGATCCAAGATTATGGCATTTCAATCGACACAGCCTAAATAAGGCTGTCTATATCGGTGTACTAAGTGCATTTTTTCCGCTGCCAGGACAGATGTTACTGGCGCTCATTGGCTCGCTTATTTTTCGTGCCAATGTCCCTATGGCGCTTGGTTTGACATGGATTACCAACCCAGTTACTAGCCTACCCATCTTTTATGCTGGATACTATATCGGTGCAAAGATCATTGATGCACCTGTGATTAGCTTGCGATTCATCGGTAGAATGATTGCTGATTTTAGCTTATGGGCATTATCAAATGGTGCCAATCCGTTCATTACTTATCGCGGTACAGTATCGCTTGCTGCATTTTGTATCGGGCTAACGATTTTAGCCGTAGTCACCAGTCTTATTTGTGGTTTGGCGTTTAAGGCCATTTGGCGTTATAAAACCGTGGCTAGCTGGCAGAAACGTCAGCAAAAACCTTCTGACGAATCTGACAATTTATAAGGCAACTTATCTTTGTTATATGGCTATAACATAACGCTTACGCCCTAGCTAAGTAAGCTAGCAAAGCTTATTCTTCTTTACTGTTCTCTATAGCATTTAAGACTTTGTCAGTGAAATTGCTATCCATCGGTACGATCTCAATGACTTCATCATTTTTACAGAGCGTATAACGCTTACCTGACGCGCTGTCTTGAACTTTTAGGTCGTAATCAACCCCAGCCAAAGTGATGGCATCAAATACAGGGGTCAGTAGCTCGGTTTGCGCCTGTCTATCGAGCGTTTCAAACAAAGTTGGATCGATGTAAGGCTTTAACGGCTCATCACCCTCTTCTGCACTGCCAAAAGCCGCAATTGGATTATCATCTTCACGCATTTTACGCATCCTTATAAAATAGATAAGGCGGCTGGCTCACAACCGCTTAATCGCTAGTTTCTATGATATATTTTCTTAATAATACAACAATAAACCTTTAACGTAACAGTCCTGAAAAACGCCAACAAATGGCGTTTCGGTCAATTTCTCGACCTAATATAAAAAATTATTAATACTGTTCCCAATGCCCATTGCGTAGCAACAACTGACGGTCAGCAAGCGCCGCCAAATTGCGGTCGTGCGTCACCATAAGTAGCGCAGTTTGCATGGTGCTTTGTAGTTCTGACAACAGGCCAAAGACGCTTTGCGCATTATCATAGTCCAAATTACCTGTTGGCTCGTCCGCCAAAATAAGCGATGGCTTAGTCACTAGCGCGCGTGCAATTGCCACACGTTGGCGCTCGCCACCTGATAGCTCACCTGGTCTATGCATCAAACGATGCTCAAGACCGACATTTTCTAGAATCTCAACTGCCTGCTTACGAGCATCAGTCGTTGATACTTCTGGACGCATGAGCAATGGCATGGCTACGTTTTCGATTGCTGTAAATTCTGCCAATAGATGGTGAAACTGATAAATAAAGCCCAAATGCTTGTTGCGCATAGCTCCACGCTCAGTTTCATTCATGCTATTTAATAACTGACCATGCAACCAAACCTCACCACTGGTTGGTGTATCTAGACCGCCAAGCAAATGTAGCAGTGTACTTTTACCTGAACCACTGGTTCCAACGATAGCGATGCGCTCACCCGCATGAACAGTCAGATCAAGACCAGTCAATACTTGCGTACTGACCGCGCCTTCATCATATATCTTATTGATATTGGTCGCCTCTAAAATGGCAGACATAGCGCTTCCTTTATTTTATTTATTTCGGTATTTATTTCAACATTTAGGCGTTTGGGATTACTCATAGCGTAGCGTTTGAGCAGGCTGAATCTTAGCCGCTCGGCGTGCTGGATAAATCGTTGCCAAAAAGCTCAGTACAAACGATGCACCTGTGATTAATACCACATCCAACAAACGCAGCTGCGATGGCAAGTAATTGACAAAATACGCATCAAACAGGTTCAGACCAAAGGCTTGATTAATAAAGCCTAAAATATCGCTAACTGTAAGCGCAAATATCACACCCAATATCGTACCAGCGATAGTACCGATGACACCGATGACCACACCTTGAACCATAAAGACTTGCGTAATCAAGCGAGGAGACGCACCAAAGGTTTTTAAGATTGCGATATCTGCTTTTTTATCGGTCACTAGCATGACCAGACTTGAGACAATATTAAAAGCGGCAACTAAGATAATCAAAAATAGTAATAGGCCGACCATGGCTTTTTCCATTTGAATTGCCCCAAACAGATTGCCATGGGTCTGTGTCCAGTCATTTGGATATAGCTTTTCAGGTGCGATAGCAGCCGCTTTTTCCGCAGCTATCGGTGCAGTAAAGATATCGTTAAGCTTCATGCGTACGCCCTGCGCGCCTTCTGGCAAACGCAGTAATTTTGCCGCATCTCCCATCGGGATAAACGCCATGAGACTGTCTACTTCTGGGCTGATCGTAAAAATGCCTGTCAGAGTAAAACGCTTAAATCGCGGTATCACGCCTGCTGGTGATGGCGACGCTTCTGGCAATACCAGCGTCACTTTATCCCCTATTTGCAAACCCAAAGACTGCACCATCTCCTCGCCCAACACGATACTGAAGTCACCGCTTTTCAGGGTGTCAATACTACCTTCTATCATGTGCTCATTGATAATGGAGACGTTTTTTTCGTATTCAGGCTCGACGCCTGTCACCATGATACCTGCGACCTGACCATTTGATGTCAGCATCCCTTGCAGTTGAATAAATGGTGCCACAGCTGCCACTTCTGGGTCTTCTTTGATCTGATCAGCGAGCTGTTCCCAGTCGCCAATGATTTCTGATGAGACCACAGTAGCCTGCGGCACCATCCCCAAAATGCGGGTTTTCAGTTCACGGTCAAAGCCGTTCATCACTGATAGCACCGTAATCAATACGGCAACCCCAAGCGTCAGACCAATCATCGAGATGAGTGATATAAAGGAGATAAAGCCATTACTACGTTCTGCTCGGGTATATCGTAAGCCGATAAATAACGCTAAAGGACGAAACATATTCAAACTCTTTATCTTATCTACGTGCGACTTTATATAGGTTGCATAACGAGCAGTAGTAAATGCATCATACAGTTGCTACTACTCACATATAAATCAAACACAAAAACAGGGGGTCAGACGAGCCAATAACAGCTGTCAAAAGGGAGCTAGTTTGACACAAACTAGCTGATATGTGCCAGTCATTAGCAACAACTGAGAGTATTTTTTACCAAAAAACTGGGTTTTGTTATTATTTTTTATAGGGGGCTTGCTATTAGCTGTACCAATACCTATATATTATATGCTAAAGACAATTGTCATTAACCCCTCATTGAGGTTTACTCGCTATTTACTGATAATATCGCTGACCATCATAAACCAATCATTTAAAATATTGGATGGTACACAAGCAAACACAGTATTAGATACAAACCTCACGCTGACTTAATTTTGAGTATTTTCATGACCATAAATTATCAATACAAAAACATTCAATCTCCCACCAAGATCACGTTGACCGACGAGCAATCTGCAGGTCACGCTGATCACTGGCGTATTCTGACCGATGATATGAGTCATGATGTGCCTGAGTGGCTACAAAAAATGATTGAAGTCGCCGCGATGCCTAAAGGCTTGAACAACAATGTCAGTGCAAAAGACAGCTGCCTGCTTCTATCAGAAGATCAGCCTTGTCATATTAATCAAGTGCTCGCGATGAAAGATGGTAAGCCAGAGTGCTTTATCAATGCTTATCCTTGTGTCGATAGTCCTTACGGATTGAACTGTAAAATTGAGCGTGTCATCGCCAATGACAACTCACACGATGCCGTGTTGCGCTTACGTACTGCTGATGGCAGCATTATTTATGCGTTTGATCAACTCTATACGACCAATCGTCATCTCTATCAACGCGATACCTCTTACTATGTCAACTTTAGTGCTTGGGCGCATGAAATTAAGCTAAGCGAGCAAAACGAAGTCATCATGGTCGAAGACCAAGAGTCTATCCGTTATCACCGTGCCTTTAACGACATCGTGGCAGCAAATGACGGAAAAATCCCTGATGACCTGCAAGAGCAAATCAGTGAATGGAAGCCTGAAACCAAAGAACAAATGGCACCTGTCGAGATTAACTTGGGCCATATGTGCGCTTACTTGTTTGGCGATACACTAGGACAAGAAGATGAAGCTTGGTGTCAGGGTCAAGTCCTTGGCAAGCAAGAAACTGTATTTAATGGTAAATCTATCATTTTGTTTGACGTGGTGACGCTACGTGAGCAAGATGCAGATCCTTTTGTAGTGCGTATCGGTGCGCTCAACACTGCTGAGACTAATAGCATCAAAGTACATGACTACGTCCAAGCAAACGTATGGCTGCAAGCAGCAATATACAAAGAAAACCAATCAAATGCGACGCAGCAATCAAAAGCTAGCTAGGCTGTTCGAGAGACTTTTTATGCCTATTTGATTGCGCAATAAAAAAGCCCCTAATATGAATTAGGGGCTTTTTTGTGTCTTATGGATTCTTACAACCCAAAAACGTAACGTAAGATTCGTATAAATAGACGATTAAGCCATCGTCGTCATTGATTTGATACGAGTGTATAGCTCTTTTTGCTCTGCACTTGGTCGAGCAGTCTGTACTGCCATTAGCTGTGACATATCGCCTTCGACGCGGATTTTGCCACTCATAAACGCACCCATGATTTGATTGGTATCAAAATCAGTGATGATAGACTGTAGGATATCGCGATCTAATAGCAGAGTCGTCGTTGCATTATCGTTTAAGCCGCGATGCAGCAGACCATTGGCAAAATTGGCTTCGATAGTTTTATCAGCTTCAGCCACTTTTAAGTTGACGACCATATTGGCAAGTACTGGTGGTAAGTTTAACTCACCTGCTTCGTTGCCCATTTTTTCTACTTGCTCAAACCATTCATCTGTCAAAAAAACTGCCATATTATATTATCCTTAATTGATATTCTGTCAGGCCAATATCCCTTGAGGCACTCTTGGCCTAACTATTAGAATTATTAAAATGATTGCTATCAATAGACCTATGCAATACATAGCCATTAATGACGTTCAGCCTCATTATAAAGGGCGACTTGATAAGAAGTAAAACCTATTTATCGGCTCAGCAATGTTATTGTTACAAAACTTCTTTGCAGGTCTACGCTTATGTTTAGCGAGCGCCTCCCCTATTCAATCAAGATGAGCATCTAGAATAGTGACAAAATTGTGTATAAAATAGAGGAGTAGCACAGCAATAATAAGTTGCTCGCTAACATTTATACCAAAGAGTTTGTATTTTGGCGCATAGTTCTGATGATATTTAATTAGGATTGCGTTACAATACCCTTAAACAGAGTCGGGAGTTTTAACCAAACATTACATAATCGTGTTTTTTGTCAGCCGCCGCTAGCATACATCTATGGTCAATGCGTTTTAATAGCCCTATAGATATGGGTATCTATCTTCATTAGTACAGATTTTTTCGTAATAATTAAGATACATATTTAGCCTTATGAGATGTTTGATGCTCAAAACGGCGCGTCTTCTTATTTACCTTGATGATCTATTAACAATCCTATTATCGATTGACCTTGAGTAAGGTGCATGAAGTGCCTATTTCTATTTATTAGTATTAACTGATAGACAGCAAGGGCCTGAATCGATATTTAATGATGTCATTGCGCTAAGTAAGTCAAAAAACAACATGTGTTGGCACCAGTATAAATATGAATTTGAGAGTATTTATAGTGCAGACAGCATAGATTGTTGGTTAATTCTGTTGATAATTCGGGCTGTAAAGGAATCATCCAATGAGTTTACAAAACACAGCAGTCGCCCCAGTTGACCGTGAGTATGAAATTACTGTCGTAAGATTTTTTACGATCATGGCTGTCGTTTGGGGCATCGTCGGCATGAGTCTTGGTGTGTTCATTGCTTCACAGTTAGCATGGCCAGCACTCAACTTTGACATTCCATGGCTGACCTTTAGTCATTTAAGACCACTGCATACCAATGCGGTGATTTTTGCGTTCGGTGGTTCTGCCCTGTTCGCAACGTCTTACTACATCGTTCAGCGTACGTGTAAAACGCGCTTATTTGCGCCGTACTTGGCTTGGTTCACCTTTTGGGGTTGGCAGGCAGTCATTGTTGCTGCCGTCATCACGCTTCCTCTAGGTTTGACTTCAAGTAAAGAATACGCTGAGCTTGAGTGGCCTATCGATATCTTAATTGCCTTGGTATGGATTTCTTATGCCATCGTATTTTTCGGTACACTCATCAAACGTAAAACCTCACATATTTATGTGGCTAACTGGTTCTTTGCCGCCTTCATCATTACGATTGCACTACTACACATCGTAAACAGCATGGCGATTCCTGTTAGTGCGTTTAAATCTTACTCGCTATTTGGCGGTGCAACTGATGCGATGGTGCAGTGGTGGTACGGGCATAACGCGGTAGGTTTTTACTTAACGGCAGCCTTCCTTGGAATGATGTATTATTTCGTTCCTGTACAGATTGGCCGTCCTATCTATTCTTATCGTTTGTCTATCGTTCACTTTTGGGCATTGATTGCTTCATATATGTGGGCTGGTGGTCACCATTTGCATTATTCAGCGCTTCCTGATTGGACGCAGTCTCTTGCTATGGTCTTCTCAATCATCCTATTCGCACCATCTTGGGGTGGTATGATTAACGGTGTACTAACGCTATCAGGTAGTTGGGATAAGCTGCGTACCGATCCGATCATTCGCTTTATGATTGTTGCATTGTCGTTCTACGCGATGTCGACGTTCGAAGGCCCAATGATGTCTATCAAAACAGTGAATGCGCTATCGCATAACACTGACTGGACAGTTGGTCACGTACACTCAGGCGCACTTGGCTGGGTTGGTATGATTACGATTGGTTCGCTATACGTACTGTTACCACGTATTTATAACAAACCGAAAATGTACTCTATCAGCTTAATCACCACGCATTTTTGGCTTGCGACTGCAGGAACGATCTTTTATATCGTGTCTATGTGGATCTCAGGTATTGGCCAAGGCATGATGTGGCTTGCTACTAACCCAGACGGTACTTTGGTATATAGCTTCGTTGATACTGTTGAATTCTCGCATTTCCCATATATTGGCCGTGCATTTGGTGGCTTCTTATATGTATCGGGTATGTTTGTAATGGCTTATAACTGCTATAAAACACTCAAAATGCCAGAAGGTAAGCCTGTAGATGTCGCTGATCCAACGGATCATGAACCTAGTGTCGAAAAACCTTCGACAGCTAACGTATAAGGAGCGATCATGGCTGGTACACCGCATGAAATTATTGAAAAAAATACAGGCTTGTTAGTCATTGGTATCGTGATTGCTATTAGTTTTGCAACGCTAGTTGAAATCGTGCCATTGATCTATGACAACAAGGGTCCTGAAGAAGGTGGGGTGAACGCTCCCCTTCCCGCTATGGAGCCTTGGACAGCGCTTGAATTTGAAGGTCGTGATATTTATATCCGTGAAGGATGTCACGTTTGTCATACTCAAATGGTTCGCCCATTACGTGCAGAAGTTGAACGTTATGGACCATATTCACGTGCCGCTGAGTCGACGTGGGATCATCCATTCTTATGGGGATCGAAACGTACTGGACCAGATTTAGCACGTGTTGGTGGCCGTTATTCTGAAGATTGGCAAAAGCAACATTTGATCAATCCACGTTCGCTAGTGCCTGAATCAGTTATGCCAGGTTTCCCTTGGTTGGCGACTAACGAAGTAGATGGCGAAAACATTCAAGCTAAAATGCGTCTATTCCGCGATCGCTTCGGTGTTCCTTATACTGAAGAAGACATTGAAGGCGCTCCAGATGCAGTGCTTGGCGCTACTGAGCTTGACGCTTTGGTCGCCTATCTACAGCAGTTAGGTACCGCAATGGAAGGACAGCGCTAATGGGTATTGGTGAATTACAAACAATTGCGACCGTTTCTGCCTTTATTGCCTTCGTAGGCGTTGCATGGTGGGCGTATTCGCCAAAAAACAAAAAACGCTTCGAAGAAGATGCACAACTTGCGCTTGATGACGAGGATATAAAATCTCTGTCTGAAGAGCAGCGCAATAAGGATAAATGATGACATTTTTTTGGAGTTCTTGGATCACGCTAATCAGTTTCGGTTGCTGGCTTTTTATTCTTGGCGTTCTGCTGTTTGTACTAAAATACAAACCAGACGTTGAGGAAGACGGTACCACTGGTCATGAATACGATGGTATCCGAGAATACGACAAAGCACTTCCTAAATGGTGGTTGGTGATATTTTTTGGTTCAATCGTTTGGGGTGTGGCGTACTGGGTATTCTTTCCAGCTATGTTCCCAGCACATTGGAAAGGTATCGCCACCGTAGAAGTTGACGGTGAGACTGTACCGTGGACCTCTAAAAACGAGTTGTTCAGTGAGCTTGAAAGTAACAACAAAGTATTTACTGATAACTTTGAAAAAAGCATTTTGGTAAAAGCAGATGCTGCAGGCGCGACTGCGACATTAGGGTCGTTGAATGAGTTACAAGCGACCATGCGTCGTAGCGAAAACCCACCAGCAGATCTACAGACTAAAATTGACGAAAAAGTTGCAGAACTTGCTCCTTATGTCGAAAAGCTGTCTGAAAATCCAAATGCTTTAAAAGTTGGTAGCCGCTTGTTCCTACAGAACTGTTCTGTATGTCATGGCTCTAACGCTAAAGGTGCGACAGGCTACCCTAACCTAACGGATAACGATTGGTTATACGGCGGCGAAGCTAGCAACATTCTGACCACGCTACATAATGGTCGTATTGGCGGTATGCCTGCTTGGCGCGATCAGATCGGCGAAGACGGTGTACGTGCAGCTTCTGAATATGTATTGTCACTATCTCCAAATAACGGTAGTAAGAGTAACGGTGAACTTGACCAAACTTTGGTTAATCAAGGCGAAGCTATCTTTAAGCAGCAGTGTGCACTATGTCACTCTGAAAGCGGTAAAGGTATGATTTCAGCAGGTGCACCGAACTTGACTGACAATATCTGGTTATATGGCGGTGAGCGTGAGACTGTACGTAATACATTACGTTATGGCCGTGCTGGCGTTATGCCTCAGTGGGAAACTAAGCTAGGTAATGAGCGTATCATGCTACTTGCTGCTTATATCTACTCACTATCAGATAAAACAGGCAAATCACCTGAAGCAGCACCGGTTACTGCTGCAGCTACTCAGCCTGTAGCAAATGAAGAAGCAACTGCTAACTAAGACGTTGTTACTGTACTGAATATGGACGAGATTTAATAAAGGGAGAACTGTTATTGCAGTTCTCCCTTTTGCGTATAGCGGTATTGATTTTCGTTTAGAAATGACAATGATGAGCGGCTATGAACACTAGAAAACGTTCTCATATATTCGTTGCTTTTTATGATTATCACCCCATTATTAGTAGGGAGAATGTTAGAATAGCTATTTTTTAAAATAGTCTATCAGTCATGGCTTTATATCGCTCTGACTCAATCACATAACACTATAGTCAAGTTTATATAAATTAGATACAGGCTCGTTTAGTCTACTATTTGTATTACTTTCACTTCTCTTTGCTTGTATCAAGGTTATGTTGAACCAACTATATTTACAATCGATCATTTGGTAAGCAGATTAGAAAGTTTTTTATCGAATTTTTTATCCGCTATTTACTGACATTGATAACATCATACACTCATATACCTCGACGCTAGAGGTGTTTGTTCATCATGCCAGCAGACTGATTCTTTTTTTAAAGAGGCACGTTTATGTCAGCACAACAACCCAATAAAATTCCTGTACAACAAGTCGATCTTGATGCAACCAAGTATCGTGTGCATCCGAGGTTTGTCACAGGTTTTTATCAAAATATTCGTGTCATCACGATGTATGCTCTTTTGGCGGCTTTTTTACTTTTGCCATGGCTGCGCTATAATGATAGACAAGCGATATGGTTTGATGTGCCATCGCAGCATTACTATATTTTTGGCATGACATTTTTGACGCAAGATTTTTATTTTATTGCTGCATTTGCCATTATTGCCGCGTTTACGCTGTTTATGGTGACGGTATATGCAGGGCGCGTTTGGTGTGGTTACGCCTGTCCTCAAACGATATGGACGCATCTATATCAATATGTTGAAAAATGGGTGATTGGCGATCGTAATAAACGCATCAAGTTTGATAAAGCACCGTTAAGTGCGAGCAAAGTATTCAAGCGTACAGTTGTGTATTCAATTTGGTTTTTGCTTTCTGTGATTACAGCGGCGACCTTTGTTAGTTATGTGGCGGGGACAGATTCTTTATATCACAGCTGGCAGTCAATAGGAATGATTCCGTTCCCTGATTGGCCAACGTGGGTATGGGTCTCAATGTTTATCTTTACCTTTGCTACTTATGCCAATGCAGGCTACATGCGTGAGCAGATGTGTGTACAGATTTGTCCTTATGGCCGCTTTCAGAGTGTGATGTTTGATAAAGACACATTGATCGTATCTTATGATTATGAACGCGGTGAGCCGCGCGGCGCTCGTAAAAAAGGCACAAATCCAGAGCACTTAGGCGACTGCATTGAATGTACCATGTGTGTGCAGGTCTGCCCTACTGGTATCGATATTCGTGATGGTTTGCAAGTTGCCTGTATTCAGTGTGCAGCTTGTATTGATGCTTGTAATGAAGTGATGGACAAGGTCGGTTATCCGCGTGGTCTGATTCGTTATACGACCGAACGTCAGCTGGCAGAAAAAGAGCCAAGCCGCGTACTGCGCCCACGATTATTTGCTTATTTGACATTATTAGCCGTGCTATGTGGCGGTGTGATATATGCATTAACCGATCGCGTGCCATTGGAAATTGATATCCGCCGTGACCGTAATCAGTTATCGTCTATCAACAATCAAGGCATGATCGAAAACAGCTATATCGTCAAATTAACCAATAAAACGCAGGATGCTCATACCTACACGATAACGCTTGCACCGCAAGAGGGACTGAGTTTAGAGCTGCGTTTTAACGATGTGCCACTAGAAGCAGGCGAAAGCTTTGATATGCCAGTGAGTATTTATGGCGATCCTGATGTAATAGAGTTTGGCCAAACGCCTGTCACGCTAAATGTGAGCAGCGAAAACGGTAAGTACAAGGTAAGCAAACAAAATATCTTTACGACCCAAGGTCAGTAAATGATTAGCAGACCTATTGTTTAATTTCATGTATATCATTCGGTAGTCTGTAGCTAGTGCAAGTAGTTAAATAACTAATTGTTCTAGCGAAAGGCTATTGGATACACGTTTTATCATTAAACTGGCAGCGCTTAGCCGTCAAATTATCCGTTGATACCATTTGTAGATATCTGATAAATAGATATCTGTTGAATACGTATCTGATGCATAGGTATTTTATGTCTACTCCAGCACCGAATTTTAAACATCAAGATACTCAGCCATGGTACAAAAACTACATGGTCGTTATCTTTGTGATTGGCATGCCAGCGGCGGTCGTGATCGCTTGTATCTGGTTTGTTTATTACTCTTACCAGATCCGTGATAGCGTGGTACGTGACGACTGGTATATGGATGGCAAAACGCTCTATCACGATGTGTCTCGTGACAAGCTCACGTATGACTTAGACTTGCATGGACAAATGCAATTTGCAGACAATGGCGATATTGTGTTTTATCTTAACTACCCTGAACAAAGCGTCCAGTCAGGCAAGCTGTTAAATGGTACGCCACTTACCTATCCTGATACGTTGGAGCTTTCTATTTCTCATGCAACGGATATCAAAAAAGACCGCGACGTTGTCCTTAAGCATGTTGAGGGCAATAAATACAGCGCACAAGTCGATATTGATCCTGTGAAAGCCAAGTATTACCTACAGGTTAGCAATGACGGTAAAGATGATTGGCGTATGCAAGATGTCGCAAAACTGCCTCGTTCAAAGGTCAGCTTTGACCCACTACCAGTTTTTGCTAAAAGTTAATGCTGTTAATAGCATCCAGACATAAAAAAACCAGCCACTCGTCAGAGATTGGCTGGTTTTTTTGAGCTATTTAATATTCTACTAATTAATAGGTACTATTTAATCTCGTACTAATTTATAAACTACTAAATCACTGGGTTAATCGTTGGAATTTTCTGTGCTTTACGCTCGTTTTGCGCGGCTTTATCCGTCTCTGTCGAATAAGGCTTGTCACTAGCGAACTTAGGATTGAACGTTTGCGTCCTTGGCGATACAGGTAAACCAATCTCAGCCAAACTATCTGTTTGCCCAGCTTGAATATTGTCGCCCTCAAATAAACGCTCATCATTATCGCGATCAAGACTGAGTGTTTCAAAATCAAATAATTCACGATCAGCTAACTGTGATGGCGCTACGTTTTGCATTGCCTTAAAAATAGAAGCCAAACGCTGCGGGTGAGCATTATCCCATTCACGTAGCATATCGTTGATGATGGCACGTTGTAGATTGGTCTGACTGCCACATAGATTACAAGGAATGATTGGAAATTCCTTTAATTTGGCGTACTCAATGATGTCTTTCTCTTCGACATAAGCCAATGGGCGAATCAGCATATTTTGCTTGTCATCGCTCAGCAGTTTGGGCGGCATTGATTTGAGCGCACCACCATGGAATAAGTTCAAAAAGAAGGTCGCCAGCATATCGTCACGATGATGACCAAGGGCAATTTTAGTCGCGCCAATTTGTTTGGCAAAGCCATATAATGAGCCGCGGCGCAGACGAGAGCACGCAGAGCAGTAAGTCTTGCCTTCTGGCACCACGCTTTTGACGATGCTATAGGTGTCTTTTTCTAAAATATAGTGAGCGATACCCTGCTCGTTTAGATATGCAGGTAAAATATCTTCCGGATAGCCTGGCTGCTTTTGATCAAGATTCACCGCGACGATATCAAAATGAATTGGTGCAATGCGTTTTAGCAGCAATAAAATATCGAGTAAGGTATAGCTGTCTTTACCACCCGAAACACAGACCATCACCACATCGCCATCTTCGATCATATTAAAATCGCGGATTGCCCAAGAAACTTGGCGACGCAGCTTCTTTTGTAGTTTACGAAAGTACACTGATTCGGTAGGTGCTTGCGCATCGGCAAACTGCTCGTCAATCATGTCCTCATCACTGCCATCTTCAGAGACGTCATCGTACTCTCTACTATCAGTATCGGTGTCCATAGCCTGACTATCAAAGCTCGTTGCATCAGATACGTCATCAGCTTGAGAAGGAATATTTGGCGTAAATAAGGTTGCTGCGGTCATAAGTTACTCAATATCTTTATAAGGGTGATTTTACTATAAAGCGATTTGCGATAAGGCTTTTAAAGCATTATCACCAATGTCAGGTGACTGATACTTTAAAAGCTGCGATTATAACAAATATTGCTAACAGATTGAAAAGATGACAGTAATACCGACTTTATTTTATTGCAATGCTATGTAAACTAGCTTTGGCAGCTTAGTGACGGGTGATTGGTCGCTTCGTGGTTCTGTAGTAGGCGTATTTTTGCTAAAATAGCCGTTTTCGTAAACCAATAATAGATATCACTATGACTAACGTTACTTTGCAAAACACCCTCAATCAAGTATCCGATGCTGATTTAGCTGCTCTTACCAAAAGCCAAAATGCGGTTGTCCTTTTATCAGGCGGTCTCGATTCGGTGACTTGCTTATATTGGGCAAAAGCGCGCTATGCATCAGTGACAGCAGTCAGCTTTAACTATGGTCAACGTCATAATAGTGAACTTGTCGCCGCAAAGACCATCGCTGAGACAGCAGGCGTCAATCATAGAATCATTGATATTGATATCGCACAACTGGGTGGCTCTTCATTGACAGACCACAGTATGATCGTGCCAGACGGTGATTCGGACAAATTCCCTAGCAAAAAGCGCGATGAAATCGATAACGACGCTATCCCAAATACCTATGTGCCTGCGCGTAACACTATCTTCTTATCATACGCGCTAGCAGTCGCCGAAGTCGCTGATGCCAATCATATCGTCATCGGTGTCAGCTCAGTTGACTATTCTGGCTATCCTGACTGTCGCCCAGAGTATATAGCTGCCTTTGAACATATGGCCAACCTTGCGACAAAAGCAGGCGTTACTGGACATCGCTTATCGATCCAAACGCCATTGCAGCAATTGTCAAAAGCCCAAACTATTGAGCTTGGTCTGTCATTAGGTGTCGATTACGGACAGACGATTTCTTGTTATCGCGCAGATGCCAATGGTCTTGCTTGCGGTGTTTGTGATAGTTGCGCATTGCGTCGTCAAGGCTTTGCCCAAGCTGGCGTAACCGACCCTACTCATTATCAGTCTTAATTAATTTTAGTCAGTCCTATATAAGTTGGGTACGGTATCAGGCGCGCTTATTCCACTATCCTTCCTTATGCTCAAATCATATCGAACTGACTATGCATTAATGCTAAATATTGCGTGAAATGGTGATACCCATCAACATTCGCGCAACATTCGCTTGCATTAACACAGCACGTCGTTCTTGTATTCTAATCGACATACTTGCTATCGTATGAACGATTATATTTATCGAAAGATGTAACTGACGATATCGGTCACTCATATATTGATGAGTTGACTTTGCATTGAGCAAAAGATAAAAATTGACGCTACCCGTAAGAGGAAATTTATGAAGTTGTTGCCAGTACTACCCCTAGCCTTAGCGGCCCTGTTTGCCATGCCACAAGCCAACGCTGCTGACATTAAGCAAGACAATATCAATTCATGTGTCAATGGTGCAGTCAAATACAAAGTCGCTGACAAAAGCAACGCAACCAAACTATGTAACTGTACTATTGGTGTGCGCAGCAACATGACTATCGGTCAAATGTGGGAAATCGAAAGCTACGCACAAGATAAGAAAGACCCTTCTAATCTGCCATATGTGAAAGCGATGCAAAAAGATTTGCAGCAGTGCACCGTTGGTTTAGATTTAAAGAAGCCACAAAAACCTGCTTAACCTCTAATCGTTTGATATACAAAAGACTGGCCATTGCCAGTCTTTTTTGTTGCCAATGAATGGGCAAAGTGTAAAACTGATTATTTATTTCTACTAATTTGCCTATAATAAGAACACTATAAATAGAACCATCATTAAGCCGATATACATAACTAAAACTAATAAGGATTTTACAATGGCCAAGCCAGCGACAGAAACCATTCACCTACCTGATTTTCCAGTAACCATAGTACGCAAGCTTGCTGGCAACTTTATTCATGATGAAATCAATCTAAAAGAAATGGTCGCCAATACCGATAAGGGCCTTATCCTTTATTTTTATCCCAAAGACAACACGCCAGGCTGCACCACACAGGCAACAGAGTTTACCTCGCACCTTCATGACTTCGATGAATTGGGTTACGACATTATCGGTGTTTCTCGTGATAGTGTTGAATCTCATGAAAAATTTATCGATAAGTATGACTTACAGATTCCACTTATCAGCGACGCTGATGAAAAGCTATGCCAGTATTTTGATGTTATCAAAGAAAAAAATATTTACGGCAAAGTTACGCTAGGCCTTGTACGTTCGGCATTTGTATTCAATAAAAACAGTGAGCTGACTCATGCACAGCGTAACCTACGTGCCAAAGACTATACCAGTCGTTTACTGACTATATTGGCGCCTTAATTATTGGTGTCATAATTATTGGTTCTGTAATTAAGTCAGTATTATTGACGTTATAGTTAAATCAGTATTGATCATAAGAACGATAAAAACCGAATAAAAAATATAAGCCAAGCATTCAGTCCATTACTGAGTATAACCTTGCCCCTATTAGAGAATAATATGAATAAACAATCTGACACGACCACCGACGATACGCCTAAAGAAGTCACGCGTAAAGTATCTGTCGCTATTATTGGCGCGGGTACCGCAGGTCAAAATGCTTTTCGCCAAGCAAGTAAGATCAAAGATGACGTGGTCATTATTAATGAAGGATTTTGGACCACGACCTGTATTGCGGTCGGCTGTATGCCTAGTAAGCTGCTAATTGCAGCGGCTGATCGCGCACATGATACCAACCATTCTGCTGAGTTTGGTATTCATGCAACGGCGCAAATTGATGGCAAACGAGTCATGGAACGTGTGCGTGACGAACGCAGTCATTTTGCCAGCTACATTAAAAAGCAAGTAGACAGCTGGCCTGATCATAAGAAAATCGACGGTCGAGCTCGTATCAATGAGCAAGGGCTAATCGAGGTCAATGATGAGCTGATTGCTGCTGAGCAAATCATTGTCGCCACAGGTAGCTCGCCATTCATTCCTGATGGATGGGCGGATAAGCTTGGTGACACCATGCTCACTTCTGATAGTGTCTTTGAGCTTGAAGATCTGCCAAAGACCATGGCTGTCGTTGGTGCTGGTGCTATTGGTCTAGAGCTTGCACAAGCGTTTACACGTTTAGGTGTAGAAGTCACGCTGCTAAACCGTGCCAAACAAGTGGCTGGTCTAAAAGATGATGATATTAATAATAAAGCCATGGATTGCTTAAGTCATGAATTGACCATGCATCTAGGCAGTGAAATTACCGATGTAGGCACAACAGCAGATGACGGTAATAAAAGTGCGTTTATCAAATATAAAGACAGCGCTGGTGAGTCTCAGCAATGGCAAGGCGAGTACGTCTTAGTTGCTACTGGTCGTCGCAACAATATTAAGCAGCTGGGTATCGAAAACTTGGGCGTTGAGCTAGACGATAAGAACCGTCCAAAAGATTTAAGTAAAAAAACAGGTCAGATTGGCGACTTAAACGTCTATATCGTTGGTGATGCCAATGCTAATATTCCGTTACTGCATGTGGCCAGCGATGAAGGCTATAGTGCGGGCAGCATGGTCTGCGAAAACACAGAAGCGGCCTATATTCGCCCACCTGCGACGCCGTTTTCTATCGTATTTTGCTCACCGCAAATCGTCAATGTTGGTATGTCGCTACCAGAGATTCAAAAAGATTCAGAACTCGAGTTTGTTATCGGTAGTGTGAGTTTTGATAATCAAGGACGTAGCCGTGTAATGGGTGTCAATTGCGGGCTGCTACATATCTATGGCTGTAAAAAGACAGACAGAATTTTAGGCGCCAGTATGGTCGGTCCTGATGCTGAATATATCGGTCATATACTTGCTACAGCGATTACCAATGATTTGAGCATCAAAGATATGCTCGACACCCCTTTTTATCATCCGACGATACTAGAGGGACTACGTACGGCGTTACGTGATGTGCAGTATAAAATGGAGATACCTTTCCAATCTCTAGATACCCAAAAGGATAATTCTTAATCGACCCTTTAGCTAAGTCCTCAAGTCAGTAATGCTTTAAATCGTTAGTAACTAGTCTTAACTGTTACTTTATTTGATTGCTTTGACGACTTGAGGTAATTTATAAATAGATATTCATTTATAATTTTTTGTACAAACACATCCTGCATGGACGAAAAAATGCCAATCGCTAGTGTTACCGACTTTTTTAAAGAGATCGTTCGCGACTTACATACTAGCCTATATCTTGCTCTCGGCGGCTCTATCGATGAAGAGTCACTTAATTGGTCCTCTCAGGCAGTAGAATTGGCGAGCACTGGCATCAAAATCCTAATACTGCTTGCGGTATTAGGATTTTTTTATTGGTTGGCCAATTATATCCTTAGACAAAGCCGTGCCAAAATTCGGTTAAATGAGCGCCGCACTAAGATTGTCCGTTCAGTTTTGCGCTATGTCTGGATTGTCGCCAGTCTGATAGCGATTATGAGTCAGATAAACTTTGAGCCAGAAACCATCAAAGCCACCGCAAAGGCAAGCACTTGGGCAGGTATCTATTACGTACTTTGGGCATCATCAGGACAAATCATTCACAGAGTCCTACAGCATTATGGTCTCAACGCTTCCATAGAGCAGCTCCTAAAAAATATTTTATCTGTACTACTATTGGTACTCGGGCTTGCCAGCGTTATGGCTCAATTTGGCTTTGACATTGTATCGTTAGTAGCGGGTTTGGGTATTGTTGGTTTGGCAGTAGGTTTTGCCGCTCAATCGACGCTTGCCAATTTTATCGCTGGTATCACTATTCTGCTTGAGCAGTCTTTTCAAGTCGGTGATTGGATTCATATCAATGACAATGAAGGGCGGGTGGTACTTATCGCGTTGCGCACCACTCATATCCTCACTCGAGACAATATCACTGTCATTATTCCAAACTCTAATGTTGCCTCCTCCGAGGTGATAAACCTGACTTCCAAGAACTTTATCCGTTTTGATATTCGCGTACGTATCGCGTTCGAAGATGATATTGAGACAGCTCGCAAGGAAATCCTGCAAGTACTCAGCGATACCGATGCGGTGCTTAATCGTCCTGAAACCTCAGCGACCGTGGCAGAAATCGGCGAATACGGGGTGTTCTTTATCGTACGCTTTTGGGTCAAACCAGCAGCCGTTGCCCGCATACCCAAAATCAAAGAAGTACTACAAGAAGAGATTAAAATTGCGTTTGATGCGGCTAATATCTCTACGCCCTATCCTCATATGCGGCTACTGATGCCAAAGGATGTTGACTACCCTATTGCAACCAAGCCCTTTGCAACCACCACTCAAATCGTCCCAGAGGAATTACCACTGACGAAGGGTGAGTAGAGAATTTATTGTCACGTATTTAGCTATCACATCTTAAAATCTTAAATACGGCTACTTTGAACCATCCTACTGTGAATTATGGTAAAATTGCCGGTTACACCGATTATCTTATTATTTGCTTTTTTGTCAATTTAGCCCACAGGTACCCGTATGACCGAACAAACCGCGCCCGCATCTCTAACAGCAGCTTCACCAGAGTTGTCGCTTGATCTTATTATTACCTGTGCCGATGGGCTTGAGGCACCACTGCAGACTGAGCTAACCAGTTTTGGCATTGACAGCGAAATCAAAAGTACCGGCCGTCTAGCTGTCACTGGTGGCTTACGTGAGCTATATACTATCTGCCTATGGTCGCGCGTGGCCTCGCGGGTATTGATGCTGATTAAACGTAAAAACATCAATGCAGAATACGACGTTGCAGAGCAGCTATACGGCTTGGCAAAATCGGTAAATTGGACTGAGCAATTTAGCCTAGAGCAAACCTTTGCTATTCGTCTGTCTGTCGATAAGCGTGTCGCTGTCAGTCAGCAGTTTGCCATGCTACGTATCAAAGATGCTATTGCCGATACCTTTAACGAAGTTTACGACAGCCGCCCTAACGTCGATAGCAAAAACCCAGACTTCTCTGTTTTTGCCACCATTAATGACAAGCAAGCTGAGTTGTATTTAGATTTATCCGGTACCAGTTTGCATCGCCGTGGTTATCGTGTGGCCATGACAGAAGCGCCATTAAAAGAAAACTTGGCAGCCGCCCTACTCTATAGCGCTGGTTGGCACAAGAAAAATGAAGCTGGCGACGCACCTTTCTATAATGCGTTAATTGACCCAATGTGCGGCTCTGGAACGTTCCTTATCGAAGCGTTATTGATGCATTGCGACTATGCCGTGGGTATCGACAAAGCTGCCAATCAATTTGGCTTTTACCAGTGGCAGCATCATGATGAGACGCTATGGCAAGAGATGATTGATAATGCTCAAACGCGTTTCCGCGAAGCATTAGAGATTGCCAATGAGCAGCCTGATACGTTGCCGCTTATGCTAGGCTTTGATGCTGATAGTGGTGCGATTCTTGCCACAGAAAAGAATTTAATTGCCGCAGGTTTACAGGACATTTTACCGCTACTCGATATCGAGCATCGTGCACTTGACCAACTTAGTAATGTGCTTAAGCCATTGGTTAATGATGGTCGATTGAGCAATCCTTTGGTCATTACCAACCCACCATATGGTGAGCGTTTGGGTGATGAGGAAATGATTAAGCCGTTGTATCAAGCGATTGGGCTGATATTGCAAGACAGCTTTGCCGGTAGTGGCATTGATCCGATGCTTGGCATATTGGCCTCTCATGTCGAACAAGTAGATATTCTACCGATTAAAGAACCAAAAACCTTACGCTGTCATAATGGTGCTATCACCGTCTATTTCCGCTACGGAACGCTTATCGCTGGGCAAACGGGCAATCTTGTTAGTCGTTTTGAGAAACGCGAGATCGAAGTAGAAGACGGTCAAGACTTTATTAACCGTCTGCAAAAAAACCTTGCTAAGCTTAAGAAACTGGCCAAAAAAGACAACGTAAGTAACATTCGTGTCTACGATGCTGATTTACCTGATTTCAAAGTCGCAATTGATTTATACGGTGATTATGCGCATGTGCAAGAATATGCACCACCAAAGACCATCCCACCTGAGACTGCGAAAAAGCGCTTTAACTTGGCATTGATGGGTATCCGTGAAGTCTTTGATATTAACCGTGAACAGATCTTTATCAAAACGCGTGCCCGTCAGTCTGGTAACGATCAGTACAGCAAGCAGAACACCACAGAAAAACGTGGCAAGTTTCATGTTGCGCGCGAAGATGGTGCCTACCTGTATGTCAACTTTACAGATTACTTAGATACTGGTCTGTTTATCGATCACCGTAATATGCGCGCTCGTATCAAAGATAACAGCCGCGGTAAAGCCGTACTTAACCTGTTTGCTTATACTTGTACCGCAAGTGTGCATGCAGCGCTTGCTGGTGCGAAAAAAGTCACTAGTGTTGATTTGTCACAGAACTATCTAGATTGGGGCAAACAAAACTTTGTCTTGAACGGTTTGGACGTTAGCCGCAATAAGTACCAGTTTGTTGCTGCCGATATCTTTGAGTGGATTAAAGACAATACCGAACAGTTCGATGTTATCTTTATTGATCCACCGACTTTCTCAAACTCTAAGAAATTCCAAGGTACTTTTGATGTGCAACGTGATCATGCTGCATTGATTAATCGTGCCATGAACCGCCTCACCTCTGATGGCGTCTTGTACTTTTCTAACAACTTTACGCGTTTTGAGTTAGATGAGCAGTTGACTCAGCGTTATGACATCATTGATATCACGCAAAAAACCATTGGCTTTGATTTCAATATCAAAAAACCGATTCATCAAAGCTTTGAGATTCGTCATCGTCAAAGTCTATAACTCGAAGTTTTAGATTTAAAGTTTAGAATGTATAGTCCGTAAACAGGATTTTGATGAATAAGACTATAGATTTATAAGGGCAATATAAGTACCTGAAACTTCTGTTTTTTGCCGAATGTATATGAAATATAACAATGGCCCAATCAGCTTTGATTGGGCCATTTTTTGTTGCTATGATAGAGCGTTACTAGGCGATGGATTTGCGCAGTTATTGCGTAAGCATCGCCTTTTTTCGATTACCTTATAAAACCACTAACGTCTAATAAAAAGGATAACACCATGGCTTTATCACTTAATAAAGGCGGTAATTTATCGCTAACGAAAACTGACCCAAATTTGACCAAGTTACTTATCGGTCTTGGTTGGGATGAGCGCGCCACCTCTGGTGCTGAGTTCGACCTTGATGCTAGCGTATTTCTGCTAAATGGCGCAGGTAAAGTGCGCGGCGATCACGACTTTATCTTTTATAATCAGCTGAAGTCTGACAATGGCGCTGTCGAGCATACTGGTGACAACCGTACTGGCGAAGGCGACGGTGATGACGAAGTTATCAAAGTCAACCTCACTCAAGTACCTGCAGACGTAGATAAAGTAGTCGTGACAGTGACTATTCATGACGCTGCAGCGCGTAGCCAGAACTTTGGTCAGGTCGCCAACGCCTTTATCCGTGTCGTTAACGAAGAGACTGGTACTGAAGTGGTACGTTTTGATCTAGCAGAAGACTACTCTGTTGAGACAGCGATGGTGTTTGGCGAAGTATATCGTCACAACGGCGAATGGAAATTCCGTGCTGTTGGTCAAGGCTATTCAGGCGGCTTGCAAGCGATGTGCCAGCAATACGGTGTCGATATCTAAAACCATTATTTACTGGTATTTAGTCAGTTATTAGTCACTGTCATCACGTCCAAAATAGCAAACCGCCATCGTTGCAAATAGTCACAATTTTTAATGGCCAAATGACTAGTAATGCTTTACGTTTCGTTTAAAATTATGCATAAAAAGTGGTTAGTAATAACCGCTTTTTTGCGGTTCATGCCTATACTAGGTAGACCTTAGCTTTACGCAACCATACAGGATGTGTCATGAGACATTTTTATTTAGACTTTATCTTTACCGCAATTGCTTTGGCAATAGCAGCATGGTGGGGATATTCACATGGCGGTATGGGTGGCATGATAGCCACTCTTTCTATTACCGCTATTTTGGCCGTCATGGAGATTTCATTATCTTTTGATAATGCGGTGGTCAATGCTTCAGTCCTTAAGGGCTGGGACGAATTTTGGAAAAAGATATTTTTAACCGTTGGTATCCTAATCGCCGTATTCGGTATGCGATTGGTCTTCCCTATTGTCATCGTCGCGGTTACTGCCGACCTTGGTATGATGGAAGTCATCAACTTGGCTTTATATAGCCCTGAAGAGTACTCGGCAAGACTGATGGCACACCATGCAGAAATCTCAGCATTTGGTGGTATCTTCTTGCTATTGGTATTCTTGAACTTTATTTTTGATGACAAAGAGGTACACTGGTTTGACTGGCTTGAGAGCCGTTTAGCCAAGCTAGGCAAAGTCGATGCCATGAGCGTATTTGTAGCGCTTATCGTCTTGATGATTGCGGTATCGTGGGCTAATGCAGAGCAGTCAGGCGCTGTCTTAATTGCAGGTGTTTGGGGTATCTTGGTTTATCTGGGCGTACAGGTTGTATCAGGTATGCTTGAGGGCGATCTGGAAGAAGACCTAGAGAACGAAGAGAATGGTTCGGGCGCTGCGGCGACTAGTGCCATTATGAAAGGCGGTATCATTGGTTTCTTATACTTAGAAGTCCTAGATGCTTCATTCAGTTTCGATGGTGTGATTGGCGCATTTGCAATCACCAATGACGTGATTGTTATCATGTTAGGTCTTGCAATTGGTGCGATGTTCGTACGTTCTATGACTATCTTCTTGGTAGACAAAGGCACGCTTGACGAGTTCATCTATCTTGAGCACGGCGCACATTATGCCATCGGTGCATTGGCACTGATTATGCTATTGTCAGTGAAGTTCCACGTACCAGAGATTATCACTGGTCTGATTGGTATTGCCTTTATTGGTTGGGCGCTGCTAGCGTCACTTCAGCATCGTAAAGCTGAGAAAGCAAGCCTGAACTAAGGCGTGTTCTCAGTGTAGTCTGTATTTAGTTATACATCTAAGCAGGTCATATCATCAGGTATGACCTGCTTTTTTTCACACTATTTTTGCCTTACTGTTAGGTGATATTGAAGCCCCAAAATATCGGAATAACCAATAATTGAGACAATTAATGGTTAAAGTTACGTTTGCCCTGTTACTATCACCCTATCTTCAGTTAAAATCTTCATCCTTAAATAACTTGTCGAAATAAGACCCTATAAACGATATGCAAAAAATTCTTGATGATATTGCCGCAGAGATGGCAAGAGAAACTGACCGCGGTAAAGTCGCAGATTATATCCCTCAATTGGCTCATATTGATCCTAATCAGTTTGGTATAGCCGTAGCGACTCCTGATGGGCATATGTATGCAGCAGGTGATGCAAGCACTCTGTTTTCAATCCAAAGTATCTCTAAGGTATTTACCTTAACCATTGGTCTTGGCAAGCTAGGCGATACACTTTGGACACACGTCGGACGTGAACCATCTGGCGATCCCTTTAATTCAATTGTGATGCTAGAACACGAGTCTGGCCGACCGCGCAACCCATTTATCAATGCTGGGGCAATCGCAGTTGTCGACGCCATCATGATGGGACATGAGCCAAAAGAGACACTGGGTGAAATCCTGCAGTTTGTTCACCTCATTGCAGATGATGAGTCAATTCGCTTTGATCATAAAGTAGCGGCTTCTGAGATGGCGCACAAGGACCGAAATGCCTCTCTGGCGCACTTTATGAAATCCTTTGGTCGTTTAAGACATGATGTGGATAATGTATTAGGTACGTATTTTCATCAGTGTTCAATTGCAATGAACTGCCAACAGTTGGCCAGTGCCGGTCTTTATTTAGTGTCTAACGGAGTTGATAAGCACTCAGGAGTACGTGTAATCAATGAAAAACGGGCACGCCGTATTAACTCATTGATGATGATGTGTGGTCATTATGATGGTTCTGGCGAATTTGCTTACCGTGTGGGTTTACCGGGCAAAAGTGGTGTTGGTGGCGGTATTTTGACGATAGCACCTGGTAAAGGTTCTATCGCGGTTTGGTCACCAGGGCTTGATCATGTAGGTAACTCTAAGCTTGGACTAAAAGCACTAGAGCGCTTCGTACAAAAAACTGGCTGGTCGGTTTTTGCAGAATAAGAGATACATGTATATTTATCTAAATAGGTTTTTTATATAATGCCATGCTCTCATACTAGCTGCGAAGCATACCTAAGCCATGAGTTAGTTTATTCTAAGCCTATATAGTCAGTTGGTGCTTTTTAAAGCGATTGTTTTATCTAAGCTACCTTTGCGCTAAACCCCTTTTATATGAAACATTACTTTTCATAACAATATCTTAACGACTATTGCTAAGTTGATTAGAAATTATCAAAGATACAGAAGTATTATGTCCCTTAGTAAGCATATAGTAAGCGCACAAAATACGCCTTGCTTAGTGAGCAAACGCTTAGTATAGTAAAACCTAATGATATGCAGGGCATAGCGTACAGGTAAGTTTTTATTGTTTGCTCTGAGGTATCAGTCACTGCACAACTTTTAGTTTATTTTTTATCACTCAATCCACTTAACTATTAATCCAAAGGATATTTGTATGGCTATTAGCTTAACAAAAGGCGGCAACGTAAACTTATCAAAAGAAGCGCCAGGTTTAACTAACATTACAGTCGGTCTAGGCTGGGATCCACGTGCCACTGACGGCCAAGAGTTTGATTTAGATGCAATCGGTTTCTTGATTAACGAAGCAGGCAAAGTCCGTAACGACCAAGACTTTATCTTTTTCAACAACCTAAAATCAGACAACGGCGCTGTTGAGCATACTGGTGATAACCGTACTGGCGAAGGCGATGGCGATGATGAGAAAATCAAAATCAATCTTGCAAGCATCCCAGCTGACGTCAACAAAGTAGCTATCTGTGCAATCATTTATGAAGGCCAAGCACGTAACCAAAACTTCGGTCAAGTTGGTGATGCTTATATTCGCGTTGTAAACGACAATGGCGAATCTGAAATCGCTCGTTATGACCTATCAGAAGACGGCAGCACTGAAACAGCGATGATTTTCGGTGAATTATATCGTCACAGCGGTGATTGGAAATTCCGTGCGGTCGGTCAAGGTTTCAGCGGTGGTCTAGGACCATTAGCAGCCTCTTATGGCGTAAATGTTTAACGTTAAAACCAACGTAAACGTTTAGCAAGCCAATTATCATAATCAGGTGCCTGGTTATGATCCAATGAGCCATCAAGTGTGCCCCTTTAACGCATTTGATGGCTTTAAATTTAATTGGCTTATCATTAAAAGCTATAGAGCACCTAAAAGCACACGCACACATTAAGAGCATTTAACAAAGATATTAGAATAAGGATTTGCAAGCCATGGCCGCAACATTCAGTTTAATCGGTACTATTGAACCTTTTTTGCATTGTAATCTTAAAAAAGGCGATTCAATTTATTGTGAAGCCAATGCGATGGTGATGATGGAGTCCAATCTTGAGCTGAAAGGTAAGCTACAAGGCGGCCTGATGCAGTCACTGATGCGCCGCTTTGCAAACGATGAATCGTTGTTTCAACAGCAGATTGAAGCGGTTAATGGTGAGGGCGACTGTTTGCTTGCGCCCACGCTTGATGGTGATATGCAAATCATAGAAGTTGGCAAGCAGCAGTATACATTAAGTGATGGTGCGTTTGTCGCGGCTCAAACTGGCGTCGATATCAGAGCCAATATTCAGCGCAATTTAGGCGGTGCAGTATTCGGTGATACAGGCGGCTTTATGGTGATGCAGACTCAAGGCCAAGGTCAAGTCGTGGTATCTGGTTTTGGTTCGTTGTTTGAAATTGATGTCACACCAGACAAAGACGTCATCATTGATAATGGTCATGTAGTCTGCTGGGATTCGAATCTTGAATACAAGTTGTCAGTTTCGACCAGTAAGAAAAAAGGCATCATGAGCAATATTATTAATTCCGTCACCAGTGGCGAAGGTATGGTTCTGAACTTCTCAGGAAGTGGCAAAGTCATTATTTGCTCGCGCAATCGTGACAGTTATCAAGGTTGGATACAAAGCGTCCTAGGTAGTAGCTCAGGCGGACGTGGTGGCAGTGGTGGCTTTTTAGACAATATCTTATAGTGCCTTTCGCAATTTATACCAATTTCTGACTTTATTTTTAAACGGTTTTACTCACAATTATTATAAGGATACTCACATGGCAGTTAGTCTTCAAAAAGGTCAAAAAATCTCCCTAAGCAAAGAAGCTGGTGGCGAGCTTACTCAAGTTAAATTGGGTCTAGGTTGGGATGTTGCTCAAGGGCCACAGGATAAAAAAGGTGGCTTCTTAGGAAAATTATTCGGCGGCAGTTCTGGTGGCGACTCTATCGACTTAGATGCTTCATGCATCATGTTCGACGCTAACAAGCAAGCGGTCGATGCCATTTGGTTCAGTCAGCTAAAATCGAAAGACGGCAGTATCGTGCATACTGGTGACAACCGTACTGGCGACGGTGATGGTGATGATGAAGTCATCAATGTCGATCTCTCAAGAGTACCTGCTAATGTGGTTTCATTGGTATTCACGGTCAATAGCTTTACTGGTCAAACGTTTGAAACAGTAGAAAATGCGTTTTGCCGTATCGTTAATGCCAATAACAATAGCGAAGTAGCACGTTATAACTTGTCTGCCCAAGGTGGACACACAGCGATGGTAATGGCAAAGGTCTATCGTCATAATAATGAGTGGAAAATGCATGCGATTGGCGAGACAGCTTCTGGCCGCACCTTCCATGATTTAATGCCTGCTATCACACCGCATGCATAATTGACTGAAGACTTTAACTGAATTATTATTAATCTAGTTGAGTAGTTTGTTTCAAAAAATAGCGGCCCATCTATCAATAGCTGGGCCGCAATTTTATGTTTATTATTTATAGTTAAGAATACTATTTACGTCCACGTTTCCAGCTAAAGCCCCAGTTAAACGCTTTGTCCATTTCTTGATGACCTTTGAAGTATTGGTTGATACGCTCAACATTGATACTGCCTTGCTGATTGACCAAACGGGCAATGGCACACATTGGTAGATTACCCGCACCTTCGGTCAAACGTGTCTCAATCGGTGATTGCTCTGGCACATGGATAGTCACAACCCCATCAGTTTTTTCCCAGTTAGGTGCGCCTTCGTAAATAAATGCAAAGATAAACACCTCTTCAATCTGCGACCATTGCTGACCATTAATATCCAGCCATTCACCGCCGCTTACCTGCCCCGTTCTATCATCCGCACGTAAACAAACATAAGGCGCTGATTGCAAACTACCAAAGCGATTGCCCAACGCTTGAATAAGGGTTTTTTCACCATTTTTTAGATGAATCATAGCGCCGACATCTAAATCGATACCGCTTGATTGATGATGCTTAAACAGATCTCCCAGTATGCCTTTTTTAGGTGTTGATTTATCACTTTGGGGGCGTTGATTCCAATCTAAATTGACCGAAATTTTGCCAAAGTCATTACGTTTTTTAAGATTGATACTAGATTGGTTTTTGGTTAACGTTATTTTACTTAAATTAATCGAAGGGTTAGCAGGAATCGGAGGCGGGTTGTTAGCTTGAGACGTGCTGCCTGCTTTTTGCGTATTGATTGGTCGCTGCGTGTTGATAGATTGAGGTTGGCTTGGTGCAGGGTTATGATTTTGGGCAGGCGCGTCATCAGCGATTTCAACACCGAAATGTTCAGACAAAGGTTTTAACCCTCCCTCAAAACCTTGGGCGATAAAACGAAATTTCCAGTTTCCTTGTCTGCGATAGCATTCAGCCAATATAATGGCTTTTTCATTACGGCCTGCGCTACTCAACTGACAGCTCATCAGCACTTGACTGCCCTGCAAGACTTGAATGTCCACATCGCCAACTTGCGACAGTGTTTGCGCACTAGAGAACGCTAGGGCAATTTTCTCAATAGTTGCAGGCTGTGCAGACAAATTGATATCAAAAAATCCATCACTGTCATGACCACGGAAGCTAACACTACCATCATCGCTACGTGTCTGACCATAAAATATCATGTCACCATCACCACGTACTTTGCCGTCAGTAGTCAGACGATAAGCGGCACAATCAATAGCATTTTGGCTTAAAATACGAATGCTAATATTGTCAGTCGGTAGTGGCGCATTGGCACCTGCAATTAGTTTTTGAGGTTGGTTTTGACTCATCATACGTCCTTTAGATTATTTATTATATTGTTGTCATCGTCATGCTGACTATCAGCATATAATAGCATGGATATTATGAATTTTTTGAACCAGACAATCGCGATATAAGCGCTAAAGTCATCCTTACAAATCCCTATGACTGTTTTATCAGAGGCGTTTATAACGCATATCATTTGTATATAATACGTCCTATTAAACCGTATACCTTTGCTAATACTACTACTAGATTTGCAGTAGCAATATTGACCTACCCATTCCCCGATACCTAATGATAACGCTGAGAGAATTATGAATAATCTTGCTGACAATAGTAACCCTTCAATGCCAGTAGCGGCGTGGTTAGCTGAAGGCCAATCTAGCCAGCGTGATATGTTGGAGAGCTTACAAAGTCTAAAGAGCAAATCAAACCACCCTTTTCAAGTTATTGCCTCACACCGTCATGATAGACCTGAGATTTTCGAATTCGCCGATATGGTTTATCGTGAGCCATCTGACTCGATCGTAGATACTGATATCCAAATGACTGATGAAACTGCTATACCACGCTGGCAGTTCGTATTGGAGCAAGCTAAAAAGCATAACGTAAAAGTACTATTGACTGGACGCAATGGTATCGATTATGAAGTGCATCGTGAGAAATTTGACACTGCGGGTATTCGCTTATTGACGGGCGCAACCAGCGTAGCGGCACTAGAATCAATCGATGATAAATTTGCTTTTATGCAGCATTGTCACACTCATAATATCCCAGTGGCAGACGCATGGCGTTTTGACAATACGGCGGAGCTTGAGGCTTTACTCACCGAGCATGGTGACCAACCCCTATGCGTCAAACCTGTTGTCGGTATTTTTGCCCAAGGGTTTTGGCGACTAGACACGGGTAAAGCAGATAGTACTGCGTACGATAGCTTTGAGCACTTATACTTCACTGAAGAGAAAAAGATAAATACAGCTCAGTTTGTGAATGCCTATACTAACAGTCAAATGGTACACGAGCGCCCTATTCCAATGTTGCTTATGCCTTATCTGTCAGGGCAAGAGTACTCTATCGATGTGGTCTGTGAATATGGTGAAGTCCTGGCTGCTGTCACTCGTCATAAAACAGGAAAAATACAACATGTTGGTTATGAACAGTCTGTCATGGATGTCGTAATCCCACTGATTAGGGCTTTTGGCTGTGATGGCATCGTCAGCGTACAAACCAAAGCTGATGATAGCGGTCAGCACCGAGTTCTTGAGATTAATAGCCGCCCATCAGGTGGTATTGGCTATACTTCTCATAGTGGAATTGATCTGACGCAGGTCGGATTTTCTTACTGGTTGGGATTATCAGAGAAACCTAACTTAGAGACCAATATTCAGCATATTGAACCATGCCAAGTACGCTCTATTATGATGAGTGTCAAAATTGAAAAGGATGATGAACAAATAGCCCTCTAGGCATGCACGTGGTTAGTAAATGATTTGAACAAACATGAAAAAAGGTTTTTAGATATTAATCTAAAAACCTTTTTTTGGCTTCGTTTCTAAGGTGTATTAAAAACGAACGCTTTGAATTATTCACCAAACGCTAGTGTTGTTTGCTTAGGTGCATTTTTAGAAGCAATGAACCATAACAAGCTCAATACAACGGCTGAACCGATGAAAATCATAATAGATGAAGAAATGGCACCTGCATGTGTATAATCCATCGGCATCACATGATCAGTCATTGTCATTTCCATCGCGGCTATACCAGTGTAATGCATACCACAAACGGCAAGACCCATGATAAACGCACTACCAAAACGCTGTAATGAACCACGCAAATTAAATGCCAACCATAGTGCAGCGATAGCGGCTGCAATAGCAATCACAATTGATACCATTAATAACGGTATATTGTATGACATGGTAGCTTCCATTTGCATAGAGGCCATACCCGTATAATGCATAGCTGCCACACCAAGTCCAGTAAGCACACCACCGCCGATAAGTTTACCAATGCTTGAATCACCGCGACCTACGATAAGGACACCGACAGCAACGAAACAAATCGCAAGTAGCATTGAGACAATCGTTAACCCTAAATCATAGGTAACAGGCATTTTCATATCTACCGCCATCATACCGATATAGTGCATAGACCAAATCGCACCCCCGATTGCAATCGAAGATAGCGCAACCCAAAAATATAAATCTGTTCCTGGCTTGGCAGAAGGAACTCGAATGGCTAGGTTTAAGCCGACATAAGAACCAAACACTGCAATGGCGTATGAGACCAACACCAAAAGTAAGTTATATTCAACTTCAATCATTTTTTTGCCTTTTATCTATCATAAAAACTGAGCCAAATAACGTTACTTCAATCACAACACAGTGCGTCATTCGCTCATTAGTATTTGTTTTACACAGACAATAGATTATCTATGCATAATATTTTTACCCAATGGTAAATTCGCAAATATTGGTACTGCCCGCACCACAATTAGTTTCTTTAACCTGAACCATATCGACAGCAGGATTGCTTGCTAAAAAGCCTTCTATATAACCTACAATAAAATGGCATCCTGAGTGATTATGGTCTGACGATTTACAAAATGGACATTTGATTAAATAAATTACATTGTTCTTTGCTTTAACTTTAGAAAGTCCCTTTAGTGCTGGCACAAGTTCGCGAGTAATCGTAGTAGGCATCTTTAACGGACTACCAAGTGAATAATCACGTTGGTAAATTCCGCCACCAACCTTACGGCCCAACTCGTGCAATGCAGTCATGCGTTGATCACTAGGCAAACTATCTTCATACTGACCGACAATATCTGCTATTTTAGGGTAGTACGCGCCGATGGCTGATAGAACGCTCTTCTCATCCAACGTCTTTTTTGCAGGGGCAGCTGACGAGCCACCCTCGTCATCTATTTCTAGATTAAAAAGCGTACATCCTTCGATCGAAGATAAGTCATCGATTAAATCTTCCTGCGTTTTAGACCCCAGACTTCTTGCGATCACGTGAATGATGTTACCACCATTCTCTGAAGCCTCCTGTCTTTGGGAGACTAGCTGATAACCTGCTTTGATAAGCGGCGAAATAACATTGACCAAACGAATACGTTCAGAAGACGTTTCTAATGCACAAGAGAATTTCATAGAGCACTCCTTTTCTTAAAATACTACTACGCTTTCTTCTATCAAGCTCTCTACATAAAGTAATTAACAAATATGAATAACGTTTTAAAGATCCGGCCAACTGACTTTCTCACAATATAAAAAATATTCAGACATCAACCACACAATAGTTTTTGTATATCTTTTATATTATAAGAAATGAAATATATTCAGTAGATGAAACTTCAATTTTATAGTTATTAAGCATATAAACGATTTAACAACTAGAAATTCATTAATCTTAAAGCAGTAATGAGCTTGAAAACAAGATTGAGATAAATATGTTTAAATAAACTACTATTCTTAAATTCTTATGATAACACTTACTCACAGTGAAGTTACTAAATAGCAATAGATTTTGGTTGTATTATTACTGGAATTTTGTTTTGTAGCAATACACTATAAGGTATTGTCCGATAAATGGCTACATTAGCCGACAAATGGCTAGACTATAGAGCCATATCGTTGTTCTATAAAAATAATGTATTAATTAAAAAATCTTGACAACTATTTATATCTATCTATTTTGATATTTCTATTATGCAATTAACCTTAACTGTTTATTAAAACATCTATTACTGTTTTCTCTTGGTAGAATGATAGGTTCAAAATAAAGTCAAAACCCTTTATATGGTCAGACTTTAGTCTCAAGGATAAAATCATTAAACAATAAAAATAATTATAATCGCGCAAATAAACTAAGGAAATGTGATGTCGAAGCAAGTTGAGTTAATGCTAGGGGCCAATACGGTTATCGAGAATACAAAATGTGCGATCGCATTTTCTACTACTAAACCATTGGGATTTGGACAGCAGCTTGGGCTATTGTGGTTGCCATTAGATGCCAATCGTAAAGCAGTTTGTAGTCCTGCTTATTTACATGAGTCTAAAAACTGGGCTCAGCTCGATAACAAGGATAATCCAAATACATGGCAGTTAGATTTACCCCAGTTATTTGATACACTTGGCGTTAATTTCTTACAACTGATTGCCTATGTTTATCATGAGCCAAGCCTAAACTTGCCAGCGGTAGAGTTAAACGATGTAAGTCTCACGCTCAATAACGGAGATATTCAATATAACTTCACAACAAACGAGCGGCGTATCAAAGCGGCGATTATATTAGAAATATATCATCGTAATGGACAGTTCAAATGTCGAGCACTTGGCGAAGCATCAACGCAAGGCTTGGCGAGCCTTGAACATCATGTACAGGTTAGTCTGGATGTTCGTCCACCTAGCACACATACGCTTATTCAAGAAGCTCAACAGCAGCAGCGTACTCAACCAAACAATGAAGCTCGCCCTCCTCGTCAAGTACAAGCAGGCGAGACTTGGACAGGAACAGCGTTTGCTATTGATCCCTATCATTTGCTCACCTGCTATCATGTGATTGAGTCAGCAGCGATGGTTGGATTACGTCAGCAAGGTCAGCCTGATTGCGAGGCACAAGTTGTACTTAGCGATATCGGAAGCGACTCAGCCATTATTAGAGTTAGCGACCCTCTGCCTAGCTACCTCCCATTAGCGCAGCAATGTGTTGATATATTGGGTGAGACCATTACCACACTGGGGTTTCCGTTGTCAGGACTGAGTAGCCAACTGCAAGTCACCCAAGGCTGTATCTCAGGATTGACAGGCTTAAATAACGATATCCGTCATATACAATTCACCGCACCCATTCAGCCCGGTTCTAGTGGTAGTCCTTTATTATTGCCGACTGGAGAGGTCGTCGGCATGGTCACATCCAGTCTGGTTCATGAACATGCACAAAATATGAACTATGCAGTGAAATTTCAGTTATTATCTGCCCTACTGGCGAGCACTGGTATCAGTTTGGAGAACACGACTGATTTGACCAGTGCTACGCCTCTTACAACACCTCAGCTAAGCAAGAAAAGTCGCAGTGCCTTATGGCTAGTTGGCTGTCAGGGTTAAAAAATCATAAGACAAACCGAAGAAATATAAAATATTGACTTAAGAAACGTATTAGGAAATATAAATGTTAGCTAAGCTCCATAATATTGCCGTACTGATTGATGCTGATAATGCTTCTGCAAAAAATATTGGCTATATTTTACAAAAAGTAGAATCGTTTGGACGTATCACTTGCAAGAACATTTACGGCGACTGGGGCAATGCTCATATTAAAAGCTGGCAAGAGGCAATGCTAAAACATGCTATTACTCCTATGCAGCAGTTCGCTTACGCTAAAGGTAAAAATGCTACTGATATTGGTATGGTTATCGAAGCAATGGATTTGCTATATAGCAATAATTACGATGGTTTTTGTCTAATATCAAGTGATAGCGACTTTACTGCGCTAGCGCTGCGTATTCGTAAAAACGGTATCAAAGTGTTTGGCTTTGGCAAACACTCTACAGTCAATGCCTTTACTCAAGCTTGCGATGCGTTTTATTATGTTGAGAATTTATTACCACTAGCATCAGAGCAAATCGAGTTCACTGTCACAAATATTGAGAGTAATACTAAAGTTATACCTAGAACCGTATCGACAGTGAGTACAAAGGCAGTTGATACGTCAAGGACAATCAAACCCACTACCAACAATAAAACTTTGCAGCCAAATGCTAAACGTGCCAGTAGCGTTACAACATCGCTTGATGATGAAGCTGCTTTCAAACCATGGAACAAGGAGCGATTAAGATGTGATACTAAGCTACTCAATAGCTTACGCGCCTCTATTGTTGATAATCCTAAGGCCAAATCTGAACGTTGGGTAAACTTTGGTTTAGTTGGTCATGGCTTGAAACACCATTATCCAAAATTTAAGTCTCAATATTACGGCTATGATAAGCTTATTGACATTGTTAACGTTATAGACTTATTTGAAACAAAAATTGAAAAAACAACTTTATACATACGTGAGAAAAACAATAAAAAAATACCACTATCAGAAATCTTATCTAGTGTCGGTAGCGCATTAAAACCGACGGCAACAGTTGTAAGTAACACTGAAAGAGCTATACCAAGAAAAGTAACTTCTGATAAATTACCCACAAATAAACCAGTAACACTAAGCAGTAGACGAGATAATAAAAACGCTAAACAACTTCCTGACGCGCAAACCTCTGTAGCGATTTACTCCAGTAGCAGTACTAATGTCATACTATTTTGTATGAACACTCAACATAAAAATCATAGTGTGGAAGACGCTATCTATCCCAATCAAAAAGACAGTAAAGATAGAACTATCTCACTAAGACAAAACCGATCACATGGTATTATTAAGTCTACTTTTGTTTGTTTTTTAAATAAGCAATCTAAAAATACAGATCAACTGGTTTTCGTTGTCACTAGCAAACTCAATGATATTTCATCGGATAAAACGTGTCCTATTATTGATGTAGATATTAATAGTTGGGGCAAAAGTATATCATTCTCTGAGAAATTTAATTTACATGGCAAAAGCGGTAAAAACTTACTGTTGTTTAGCTTAAACAAAGTTGACAGTGAATGGGAGTTCACGCCACAAAACACTATGATCAACAATGACCTACAAAACCTTTGCAGAGAAAATGGGATAGACCTAAGCGATGAATGAAATTAGAAATAATGATATATATCAACGTACTATAGCCCTCCCACGTGGCACCCTTGAGCTGACTTATCAAACCAATTCAGCCACCAATAAAAATGGCGCAGAACAACACGAGCATTATCAATTAGAAGATTTGCTAGGATTTGCCCAGCGTATTAATCCAAAGCGTGCATTTTTGTTTGTCTCAAAAGTGCTAGGTCGTCATATTCCCGTTGCGCCAAGCACCATGCGAGAGGCATTCACTGATTTGGCTAACTTAGTGCCTAGTGACTTGGCTGAACCAGTACTAGTCATTGGTATGGCAGAGACCGCGGTAGGTCTATCTGCAGGCGTCCATCAGGCACTACAAACGCGCTATCCTCAAGCCCTGCTATTGAACTCTACGCGTCATGCACAGCAAGATGAAAGTAGTGATCCGAATGGTACCGACTCCTTGCTAACAACGTTTCGTGAAGATCACAGTCATGCCAGCCAGCATTTGATTTATCAGAGCAAAGATAGCGTTACTCAAGCGCAGCTACTGGCCAGTAAAACATTAATTATGGTCGATGATGAAGCCTCAACGGGTAATACCTGTGTTAATGTCGTCACTGCCTTACGTGAAGCAGGACTGACACAATTAGAACAAGTGCATCTAACAACACTGGTCGACTGGTCATTAGATCAAGAGAAACCTAATCTACAGTCAGATGCTAAGCCTGCACGTATGGCCGATCGTCTCGCTGGCATTGAGTTTCATCGTCATCATTTACTGTCTGGTGCATGGCAATGGACAGATGCACCCAATCCTGAACCTATTACGATGCCATCGGTTGATACTACTGCCGCTGGTAGTCAAGCGCTCGGTGATACGGGCAACTGGGGGCGTTTTCCAACGCTAGACAGTACAAAGGATTTTGCTAACTATCTTTCAAGTTTTCAGGCTGCATTTACCCGTTTCAATGATCAAGAAAACTTTGATGTTGCTCAGCTACCAAAAAGAATCTTAGTCTTGGGTAGCAATGAGTTTGTTTGGTTGCCATTTCTATTGGCTGAATGGCTTGAATTAGAGTCTAAAAAACTGAGCGAAGATACAGCGTCCATGGTTAATTTTAGCGCATTAACCCGCTCACCGATTGCGCTTGGTGGAGCGATTACTACGATGCTAAGCTTTAGCGATAATTACGGGCTTGGTATGACCAATTTTGCTTATAACGTTGAGCCTAGTGATTGGGATTTGATTGTGTTGTGTATAGAAACATCAGCTGATAGTGTGGATGCTATGTGGCGAGGTTTGGATAATGTGCTGGTGGTGAGCCCTAGTCATTAAACTGCTCTCTAACTTTCAAACCTATTATTTACGGACGACGCCATGAATACCTCCTTTTTTAAAGCCAACCCAGACATTATTAAGCCTTATGCCTTGATGGATTTGGATGATACATTATTCCAAACTCAGCGTAAAATCGACGCTTGGGATTTGCCCACTACTGAGCCTGAATCTTTGATATGTGCAACGGTCAATAAACAAGACGAGCCTTTGAGCTTTATGAGCCAGCGCCAAGCAACCTTTTTTAATTGGCTACTTGCCAGCACCGAATTAGTTGTAGTGACGGCGCGGGATCGTAGTGAGATTAAACGCGTTAAATTGCCCTTTGATAGCTGGCAAGTATTAACTCATGGGGCGATTATTTTAACGTCTGACGGAGGGCTGCTGAGCAGTTGGCAGCAGCATATGTATAGTAAGCTCGCGCCATTGCAAGATAAGCTTAATAAGTTAAGCGAATTGTTTGCCAGTCATAGTCAAAGCGAGCAAAGTCATTTAGTATTTACACCACATATCGATAGCTTTCACAATGGTTCTGATGATGAAGAGCTAACCATTTATCTGGCTATCAAACATGCACAGAAAGACCATCAAGCGCTCGTAGATTTAGCTGAGAAACTGCCCACTCTGATACGTGATTTTGATCAAGATTTCTATGTACATGTGAATGCCAATAACCTAGCGATATTGCCCCATGCGGTTCATAAGCGTCATGCGGTACAGTTTTTATTAGAGCATCATTTAGACCATCAGCGTCCTAGTTTTGGTTTTGGTGATAGCTTAGCTGACCTGCCTTTCTTGCAGTTATTGGACTGGTACGGTATGCCCAATCATGGCCAACTGCATGAGCAATACCAGTCTAAATCGTCAGGCTAAACCATTAGTTTAAACTGCAGCCACGCAAATCCACTGTTATCATCAAGAGTGCTACTATTCATACTATGACTTTACCTAATATACAGATAAAAAGAGCCGATTTAAAAAACTATGGCTCAGGCAGCTATCTTGCAAGCGATGTCACTGTCCTACTCGATATGGTGGATAAGGACGCGGTTGCCGATGTGCCCGTCCGTCAAAAAGAAGCGCTTATCCAAAGTGGACAACGCCATTACTCTGACATGTTAACCTTAGAGCAAGCACCTACTGCAATGCATGAGCAGCTATACATACAAGCATTAGAGCAAGGCTCAACAAGGACCGCGACCGATATCGCTCATTTGTCTCATACGCTACATCATGTGTTCCAGCAGAATGTGAGTGATGAGCACCCACTGGTTTTGGTCAGTTTGGTACGAGCAGGTCTACCGATCGGGGTGTTATTGCAGCGTGCGCTATCGGATACAGACAGTAGCTATCACTTGCCAAGTGTACATTATGGCATCAGTATCATTCGGGATCGTGGTCTTGATCCAGTGGCCCTGCAAATGCTACTGCAGGCTTATCCAAACAGTCCGATTGTATTCGTCGATGGCTGGACAGGTAAAGGAGCCATCTATCAAGAGTTGGCTCGTAGTCTAGAGACGTTTAGTGATTCTACTCATTTTAATTTTGCCAACATTTTTCATCAAGGCACTGACGTCATTCCGCTACTGACTCTTGCCGATCCTGCTGGCGTTGCTTGGCTCGCGGCAAGTGAAGAAGACTGGTTGATCCCATCGGGTTTATTGAATAGCACCGTATCAGGATTAATTTCACGCAGCTTATACACAGAGCCATCATCAGGCCTGCATCGCAGTGTCTTTTATGATGATTTAATTGAGGTAGATCACAGCTTGGCATTTATCGAGCATATCGATGCCGTGAGACGATCATCGGCTACTACTCCAGCGCGTTTACCGACTTACCAGCAGCCACGCTACCGGACTGCGGCGTTGATAGAGACGTTGGCAGCAGATTATCATATCGTCAATCGTAACCGTATTAAGCCGACTATTGCCGAGGCAACACGTGCCATATTACGCCGTGATCCCGAGCGTATATTGCTCGCTACTGCTGAGCACCCTGATACCATACTGCTACGCCATTTATGTGCGCAACGAAACATCACTATCAGTGTATTAGGTGATAAAATACTGCCTTATCAAGCCATCACGCTTATCAAGCAGCGCTCCCAAGACACTTAATACATTTAACGGTATTAAATACTTTCTTTTTCGTTCTCTTATACCCTCTACTTATGATGCCAATTATGTCAGATATGCTAAAAACCGAGTCAGACCTTTACAATGATACCCAATCTTATGCGCATCTGATCACTGAGCGTCATGCGATGGTCAAACCGCACACGCACCATCCATATCAGCTCGGTGCTAGCTTATACATGCCTGCTACTCGCCAAGATATTTGGCAAGTCATCAAGCGGGATAAATTACCGACGATTAATAGTATTATTATCTGTCTAGAGGATGCGGTCAGTCAGCAGGATGTAGAGTTGGCGCTTGAGCGTTTGCGCACCCTGCTGGATACTTGGGCTGAGCATGTGAATAGCATCAATGCACCATCTAAATCAGCGAAAATTCATGCTCAGCATCCAACGCGTCCATTGGTCTTTATACGTCCACGTAGCCCGATGATGCTACAGCAACTGGCTGACTATACCCATATCGATCTTATCGATGGTTTCGTTATGCCAAAAGTCGATATGTATAGCCTATCTAACTGGCGCATGGCTTGTCAGAACCTAAAAGTAGATCAACTACTTATGCCAACGCTCGAAACCGCCGCACTGTTTAATCCGCATCACAATCAGGAGCTTGCCATCGCTTTTAAAGAAGCGTTTAGTCAGCCAGTTTTTGCATTGCGTATCGGTGGCAATGACTTGTTTGCAGCATTGCGCTTACGTCGCCCAAAAAACAGTATTGTCTACGACTCGCCTATCGGTACTTTGGCTTATCAAATGCTTGGCTGTTTTGTGCCGCATGGTTTTTATCTTACCGCGCCAGTATTTGAGTATTTAGATCAGCCGACGCTGTTTATGCAAGAGCTAAACCGAGATGTCAGCTTAGGTATGGTGGGCAAAACTGTCATTCATCCAAGCCAAATCGCCCTAGTACAGCAAGCTTACTGTGTACCACTGAGTACATTGGATGAAGCGCAAGCGATCCTTCATTCTGAGGCTAAAGCAGTATTTAAGTACAATAATACAATGCTAGAGCCTGCGACGCACCGTGCTTGGGCGACTGAAATTGTTAATCGTGCAGAAGCCTTTGGAACCATTGATGATGGACATAGCCAATACAGCTCACGAATGTAGCTGTCATCGCTAACACAGATAACTGTCTGCTATTTAACAACTCACACTATGAAAAAAGCCGCTATCAAATGACAGGTAGCGGCTTTTTTATATGGATATTTGCTTAGGACTTTCTATAGATATAAGGCTTTAAAGCTCTCGAACAGTATCTATATTAAGCACAACTTTCCAAAAACTGACGAAGTACCTGGTTCACTTGATCAGGCTCTTCTACTGTCGATGTATGACCCGCACCTTTGATAATAGCAAGCTTAGACCCAGCGATAGCAAAATGCATGCGTTCAGATTTGGCATAAGGCGTGGCGGCATCTTCATCACCAACCACGATTAATGTCGGCGTTGTAATCTCACCCAACTGCTCATAAGTACCTGTACGCTCAATAACGCCCATTGTTGCTTTGACCACACCGCCCTTGCGATTGCTTTGTAACATTGTTAGCCATTGCTTACGGTCAGATTTGCGCAGCTTATCTGCCAAAAACGTACTGCCAAACATGATTGGCATCACCTTATTACTCACACGCTTCATACCTAACCAGCGAATGGCTTTGACCAGCTTGCGATACTGAGGGATATTTTTTGGATCTTCAGGGTCAGCAGAGGTTTCTAACAGCGTTAATGACAACAGCAACTCAGGGCGTTTGAGCGCAATACGTTGAGCCACGAACCCGCCCATAGATAGCCCAACAAAATGACATTTATCAATACCAAGCGCTGCAAGTAAGCCAAGTGTATCTTCAGTCAGCGTCTCCATATCATAGCCAGACTTAGTAACCTGCGACTGACCTTGCCCGCGAAAATCAAAAGCAATACAACGATAGTCTGTTTGAAAATGCTCCACTTGCTTATCATACATCTGTGAGCTCCACAGTAGACCATGAGCAAATACGATAACGGGCTTTTGTATGTCGTTCGGTGCACTGTCTTCGTAATAAATATCAGCGTTATTTACAGTGATAGTTGGCATAACCACATCCTTGTTTGATCAATGAAAGTTCGAGCGTACCCTTGTGTCTTTTACGACTCTTTTACGCTCAACCTGACATATTAGCATAATCCATTAGCCTCTTAGGTCATAGCCTTTTTACGAGTCAGTCGTTTTGTCTCATTAGCTAGCATCAGCTTTTACGATAGAATAGGAAAGTTTACCAGCATATAGATGTGTCTTAAGCGCCCAAAAAACACGCTTTTATAATCGTAGCAAGCTGCTATAGTAATCAGCATTGAACCATTTTTACCTTTATCTCAAAGTATTGTCATTGATACAGAATATTAAAACAGTCATTTAAAATAAGGAAATCTCAAATGTCACAGTCTCTCGTCGATTATCAAGTTGCAGAGCACATTGCCACCATTACATTTAACGATCCAAAAAGCTTAAATGCCTTTGGCACACCCTTAAAAAACCAAGTCTTGATAGCGCTAGATAAAGCGGCTGCAGATGATCAAGTACGTGTAATTATTTTGCAAGGGGCTGGTGGTAACTTCTCAAGCGGCGGCGATATTAAAGAGATGTTGTCTGAAGGATTAGACAAGGATATTGTTTCAAACAAATTAAGAGGTATGGTAGAAGGTGCAGGCGAAGTCAGCTTAAAATTACGTCATATTCATAAGCCCATTATTGCAAAATTAGAAGGTGCTGTGGCAGGTGCTGGCATGAACTTGGCGCTTACTTGTGACTTCCGAATTGCCGCAGACAATGCAAAGTTCGTACAAGCGTTCGTTAATATTGGCCTAGTTCCAGATGCAGGTGGTATTTACTTATTAAACCAATTGGTAGGTGCAGCAAAAGCCACTGAGCTTGTAATGCTAGGAGATAAACTGAAAGCCGAAGATATGGCACGCTTAAATCTAGTGAACGACGTGGTAATTATTGACGAGCTAGAAGCCACCGTACAAGCATTGGCGCTACGATTGAGCCAGCTACCAGGCAAAGCGTTGGCCGCTATGAAAGAGAGCTTCAACGTACACGCCTTCGCTGGTTTGAGCGCGGCGTTAGATACGGAAGTAGAACAGCAGACCGTAATGGCAAAAACTGATGACTTTATCGAAGGGGTTAGCGCCTTTATCGAAAAGCGTAAGCCTGTATATCAAGGGAAATAACAAGATAAACAATGATGCTATCAAAAAAGGGCTACCAATATGGTAGCCCTTTTTTTGTCAATACCTTTAATTAAGAAGCGGTCGCGGGTTTAGAATGATGAGGTAAAGTAAATATTTTGTCAAAAATCAGAGTAAACGTAAACGTATAAACTAAGAAAAACAGCAGTAGCGCTACTTCCATCATAAAGGCTTTTACTAGACCAACATCGTACCAAATCATATACAGTGGCAAGCAGATCAACACCAGCCCACCTTCAAAACCAAAAGCATGAACACTGCGTATCCATAACGTGCGACGTACAATGCGCCTGCGGCGTTCCCATGCTTCGAAAACAGTATTATATATAAAGTTCCAAACGACGGCTGCTACCGACATCATTACGGCAATTGGTAAGGATTCTGATGCGTCACTGTGACTGAGTTTCATCAATATAAGAGTAGATAAGATAATCGCGATAATTTCGAAAGCGGTCACATAAATTAAGCGACGTTTGAGCGGTGATAAGGTCATCAACCAAGACTCCAAAGCACCTGTATTTAAACAGCAAGGTGCGTATCAAAGTATCGGTCCGTCCCGAGTTAGAAAAGATAAATAAAGTGCAGAGCCACGGTTTCCGCCTGCCCCTATATTATACAGAAACCAAACTCAAAAATCAGTGAGGACATTTGTAAACAGGCGTAAGCCGTTTTATTAACGATTATCGCCTGTTTTAACCAGACTATTTTGCCGGTAGACCCCATTTATTGGTTTCAGGCTTGGTATCACTCGCTAGAAATACTAGCAACATAATAGAGCCTATCAGTGGCACTATCCCTATCAAAAACCACCATCCTGAGCGGCTAGTATCATGTAAGCGGCGGATAGTCACGGCAAGACCAGGCAGAAATAAACCAAGTGCCGCTACTATGTAAAATAAACCTGTCTCTGAGCTGAATATTAATGCGTCTAGCAGCATTGCAACGATCATCACCCCCATTTGCACTAGAAAAAAATACCAATACTCCTTACGGCGAGCACGACCAGAAAAATTCGTGTAATTTCTCATACCCTTTTTAAACCAGTCAATGATGCCGTAATTTGCTTCAGAGCTATGATTGTTAGCCATCGTAGATCTGGGCAGTGGCGGCGGAGTCGCTTTATCAAGCTTAATATTATTTTCCATAGGGCTTTTTATCTCAGTCGTGAAAAGTAGAAATCGTCAGTGAAAATTATCAATAATTAGCTTTGATTATAGATACTCAATAAAAGTTTGTAAATGAATACTAGTTTTCTTAGAGTTATCAATAAAAAACCCCGCATCATGACGATACGGGGTTATTCTATTATTAAAGCTTAAAAACGTTTTGCTTAAGCTGCAACCAAGATTAGGTCAACTGAGCAACGTTAATCTTATCTGCCTCTTCAGTATAGTCTTCCATACGGTCGAAGTTCATGTATTGATAGACTTCATCACCCATGCTGTTTAGCATGCCAGCATACTGCTGATACTCATCGTTAGTCGGCAATTTACCAAGTACCGCTGCGACTGCTGCAAGCTCTGCAGAAGCTAGGTATACGTTAGCGCCTTGACCTAGACGGTTCGGGAAGTTACGAGTTGAAGTCGATACCGCAGTAGATTTCGGTGCGATACGTGCTTGGTTACCCATACATAGTGAACAACCTGGCATTTCAGTACGAGCGCCGGCTTGTGCATAGATGTTGTAGTAACCTTCTTCCATCAACTGACGTGCATCCATCTTAGTAGGTGGTGCAATCCATAGACGAGTCTTCAGGCTACCTGCTGGTACGTCTTGTAGCAATTTACCAGCGGCACGGAAGTGACCGATGTTAGTCATACATGAACCAATGAATACTTCATCAATCGTATCACCAGCCACGTCTGCTAGCGTTTTTGCATCATCTGGATCGTTCGGGCAGCAAAGGATAGGCTCTTTGATTTCGCTCATATCGATAGTGATGTCGATAGCGTATTCAGCATCGTCGTCAGCACGCATGAGGCTTGGGTTAGCCAACCACTCTTGCATTTGCTCAACACGGCGGCTGATCGTACGTGCATCGCCATAGCCTTCTGAAATCATCCACTTAAGCAGCGTGATGTTTGAGTTTAGGTACTCAGTCACTGATGCTTCAGACAAAGTGATGGTACAACCAGCAGCACTACGCTCAGCTGAGGCATCAGATAATTCAAACGCTTGCTCAGCGGTCAAATCTTCTAGACCTTCGATTTCAAGAATACGGCCGTTGAACTCGTTGATTTTACCTTTCTTATCAACCGTCAAGTAACCTTCTTTGATCGCTTGATAAGGGATAGCATGTACTAGGTCACGTAGGGTGATACCAGCTTGACGCTCACCAACAAAACGAACACGAACAGATTCAGGCATATCAAGTGGCATAACACCAGTCGCAGCTGCGAAAGCAACTAGACCAGAACCCGCTGGGAACGAGATACCCATTGGGAAACGAGTATGCGAATCACCACCGGTACCAACGGTATCTGGAAGTAGCATACGGTTCAACCATGAGTGAATGATACCATCACCTGGACGTAAGCTTACGCCGCCACGGTTCATGATAAAGTCAGGTAGTGTGTGCTGAGTCTCAACGTCAACTGGCTTTGGATAAGCCGCAGTATGACAGAATGACTGCATCACTAGGTCTGCTTGGAAACCCAAACATGCCAAGTCTTTTAGCTCATCACGTGTCATCGGACCAGTGGTATCCTGAGAACCGACCGTAGTCATCTTAGGCTCACAGTACATACCTGGACGTACGCCTGTCAGGCCACAAGCTTTACCAACCATTTTCTGTGCAAGCGTAAAGCCTTTACCGGTATCAGCTGGCTCTTCTGGCTTAGCAAAGATGTCTGAATGACCAAGACCCATGTATTCACGAGCACGGTTAGTCAAACCACGACCAACGATTAATGGAATACGGCCGCCAGCACGAACTTCATCAAGCAATGTTGGTGAGTTTAGTGAGAACGTTGATAGTACTTCATCAGAGTCATGCTTAGTGATTTTGCCTTCGTACGGATAGATGTCAAATACATCACCCATGTTTAGGTTATCAACTGCCACTTTTTCGATTGGCAATGCGCCAGAATCTTCCATCGTGTTGAAGAAGATAGGAGCGATATTGTTACCAAGTACGAGACCGCCGCCACGCTTGTTTGGCACGTTAGGGATATCTTCACCCATCAACCACAATACTGAGTTGGTTGCAGACTTACGGCTAGAACCAGTACCAACAACATCACCAACATAGGCTAGCGGATGGCCTTTTTCTTTCAGCGCTTCGATTTGCTTCATTGGGCCAACAACGCCCTCTTCGTCAGCATTGATGCCGTCGCGAGAGTTTTTGTGCATGGCTAGTGAATGTAATGGGATATCAGGACGGCTCCATGCGTCTTGCGCAGGTGATAAGTCATCCGTGTTGGTCTCACCAGTTACTTTGAACGTCGTGTAAGTGGTTTTCTTTGGTACTTCAGCACGGTTCAAGAACCATTCTGCGTCAGCCCAAGACTGAATCACTTCTTTCGCAATAGTGTTGCCAGCTTCTGCTTTTTCAGTCACGTCATTGAACGCGTCAAATACTAGCAAAGTTTTCTTTAATGCTTCAGCAGCGTCTTGTGCAACTTCGCTATCATCTAGTGCAGCAACTAATGGCTGAACGTTGTAGCCACCTTGCATAGTGCCTAGAATTTCAACAGCTTTTTGCTTGCTGATAAGTGGTGATGATGTTTCACCCTTTAAGATAGCAGCCAAAAATGCCGCTTTAACGTATGCTGCTTGGTCAACACCAGCAGGAATACGGTTTTCTAATAGGTTCATTAAGAACGCATCTTCGCCTGCAGGCGGGTTCTTTAATAATTCAACCAACTCTACTACTTGTTTTTCATTTAGTGGTAGGGGTACAGTTCCTAGCTCAGCACGTTCTTCGACATGTTTACGATAAGCTTCTAACACAATAGTCGTCCTCGTCAGTTGGGGTGTAGCACATTACGTGGGTAGTCAGCATGACTGCCTGCGTCTATATACTATATGAAATAATTATCCGTGCAATCATAGCTTAAAACGCTTTAAATGTTAATGGCTCAGCTCTGAAAAGGCGCATAGTAAGGCCATATTGAACATTTATTATAAAAATAGTGCCATCAATAATATGATTGTAGCGCTCATTATAACTGGCATTTGCCTGATTACGCTTATCAATAAGTACTTGCTTTATGACTGAGCAGACACCATATGACTGATATACGCTTTTGTAAGAAACAACTTCGATAAAGTCTCGCTTAAAAAATGTAGCAATATCGATATATTAGCAGCCGATTTATTAACAGTCGATTTGGTAAAAACATCTTGGTAAAACATTAAGGACGATAATATGACTGATAGCAATACGGACAACAATTCTAACTATGATAATGGTCTCAAGGTACGCACTGAGGTGATGGGTGAGCAGCATGTCAAACGCTCGCTTGATGCTGCCACAGGATTTACCCAACCGCTGCAAGACTGGATTATCGAACACGCTTGGGGCAGCACTTGGCAAGATGACTCAGTATTACCGCGTAAGTATCGCTCATTAATCACTATTGCCTTTTTAATTGCCCAAAAAAGCCCAAACGAGTTGAAAGGTCATATACGCGGTGCCATTAACAACGGGGCTAGTGTCGCTGAGATTAGAGAAGTGCTCATGCATAGCTTGCCGTACTGCGGTGCACCTGCTACTCAAGAAGCGTTTCGCGCCGCCATAGATATACTGAATGAGTTAGAAATCGATATAGATATTTAAAACTATGGTCGTCCGAGCAATCATAGTAATCTTAACAATATTGTTTAAAAATTGACGACCAAATTTCTGCTATAATATCTGCACTCATAAAACATTCTGATAATTCCATAAACCCTTATAATATAAAGGGTTAAGAGATAACTCCATTATGACAACTGCCGTACAAACACATGTACCTGCTGCTAAGGCCAAACCAAAAAAAGCCATCCAAGGCGAAAAGCTGCGTGGCTATGACAAAGTTGCCCGTATCCCAATTAAGGTGATCCCGACTGTCGAGGCAAAGAAAAAGCCTGATTGGATTCGGGTAAAAATGTCCTCGCCTGCTGAAGTCGCTCGTATCAAAGCAACGTTGCGTGAGCAAAAGCTTTATACCGTTTGTGAAGAAGCAGCCTGCCCTAACCTGCCACAGTGCTTCGCTGATGGTACAGCCACCTTTATGATCATGGGTGATATCTGTACGCGTCGCTGCCCGTTCTGTGATGTCGGTCATGGTCGTCCTAATGAGCTAGACAAGGATGAGCCGCGTCATACTGCTGAGACCATTCAAGGTCTACAGCTTAAGTATGCCGTAATCACCTCTGTTGATCGTGACGATCTAAAAGACGGCGGTGCTGGACATTTTGTAGAAGTGCTAAACGAGTCAAGAGCACTTAGCCCAAACTGCTTGATTGAAATCCTAGTACCAGATTTCCGTGGCCGTATGGATATCGCATTGGATTTATTGACAGAGACCGCACCAGATGTGTTTAACCACAATATCGAAACGGTGCCACGTCTATACAAAGCTTTCCGTCCGGGTTCTGATTATCAGCATTCGTTAGATTTGCTTAAGATTTATAAAGAGCGTCGTCCTGATATCGCCACCAAGTGCGGCTTTATGGTTGGCCTTGGTGAGACCGAAGAAGAGATCTATGCCCTACTCGATGACCTAAAAGCTCATGATGTAGATATGATTACTATCGGTCAGTATCTACAGCCTAGTAAAAACCACGCGCCTGTCGATCGTTATGTCCATCCAGACGAGTTCCAACGCTATATGGACTACGGTAAAAAGATTGGCTTCTTTAGCATTTGGGCAGGTCCAATGGTACGCTCAAGCTACTTTGCAGATCGTCAGTACTATGGCGAAGACTGCCCAGCACCTATCCGTAGCAAAAAAGCATTAGAAGCTGAAGGCAAACTTGGCTGCTAATTTAGCAATCAAGTGAGATGAAAGTAGTTGCGAACAGCAGTCGCTAAAACATTTCTTAAGAATATTAAAAAGGGTGAATAACAAATTTGTTATTCACCCTTTTTTTGAGCTTTGTTAGATTTAAGAATGACTAAACCTAACGCTTTACACGGTTAAAGTTGGCGTTGGCTTTCCAGCTGTTTTTATATTGAATGCAGCAATACCAAGGACAATAATACCACCTGCGATACCAGTCGTGATCTCAGGATAAATCAATAACAAAGCACCAATAGCTAAGATGATACGAGTCACCGTATTCATACCGCCTCTGAAGTAGCCTTCGAGTGCTGAGCTCAGTGCAATGACACCAGTTACCGAAGTCACTACTACTGTAATGATATCTACAATAGGTGGCAGCGGGAAATCTTTTGCCGTGACTGCTAGGCCAGTTGGATCTATCATCAACATCGTTGGATTATAAATAAACATAAACGGCACGATGAATCCCGCGAGAGCAAGTTTGAGGGACAAGAACCCTGTTTTCATCGGATCTCCACCGGATATACCTGCACCCGCAAAGGCTGCAAGACACACAGGCGGTGTAATATTGGCAAAGATACCAAAATAGAAAACAAACATGTGCGCTGACAAGATTGGAATATCAAAACCGGCCAATGCTGGTGCAGCCATCGTCGCCGTAATGATATAGGCAGGAATAGATGGTAGCCCCATGCCCAAAACCATTGATGCCAACATCGTTAAGATAAGGGTAAAGAATAGCGATCCTGCGCCTAATGTAACGATAGAGGATGTCATCACCGTACCAAAACTGGTCAGACTCACAACCCCAATGATAATACCAACGACCGCACAAGCAGCCATGACCGCTAATGACTGGCGCGCACCATCTTCTAATGCACCCAAAATATCAGAAAAGCTCATGCGCGTTTCCGCACGTAGCATACTAATCACAACGGTGAAACCAATGGTATAAGCTGCTGCATATCCCACAGGTACGTTTCTGATTAATAAGAAAATCAAGAAGACAATCGGTAATAGCATATGACCGCGGGCTTTTAATACTTCTTTGACCGCTGGTAAATTTTCTTTAGCAATACCTTTTAGATCACGACGTCCAGCGCGGAAATGCACCTGCGCAATGACACCTAAATAGTATAATATCGCTGGCAATAATGCTGCTAAGGCAATCGTGCTATACGGCAAGCCTGTTGTCTCAGCCATAATGAAGGCACTGGCACCCATAATCGGTGGCAAAATCTGTCCACCAACCGAAGCACTGGCTTCAACTGCACCCGCAAAATCTTTGTGATAGCCGACTTTTTTCATCAACGGAATGGTAAAGGCACCTGTACTAACCACATTTGATAAAGCTGAGCCATTGATACTGCCCATAAAGCCACTAGAGATAACCGCTACTTTTGCGGGCCCACCCTTTTTATGACCAGCGATGGCCAATGCTAAATCATTGAATAACTGCCCCATTCCTGAACGTGCTAAGAACGCACCAAACAGAATGAATAAGAAGATAAAGGTGACCGATGCACCAATCGCAACAGAGTATAGACCTTCCGTTTTTAAGAATAATTGACCAAAGATATCACCCATATCATAAGGGCGAGTCAAAAGCCTGTCAGGCATAAAATCTAAATGACTGACAAATGGATAGGCCAAAAATATGCCTGCCAAGATTGGTAAAATCCAACCAGTGATACGGCGACTGCCTTCTAGTACGCAGACTACCGTAATCAAGGAAAATATCACATCGACCTGATTGGCCATACCGCCACGCGAGGTCACGATATCTTGATATTCATAGATGAGATAGCCCATACCGGATAGAGACAGGGCAAACCAAATCCAGTCATACCATGCCACTCGCTTGCGACTGCTTTTTTTGCTGGCTGGAAAAATTAGGAATATCAATGCAAAACCAACACCCACGTGTACAGAGCGCTGTAACAGTGCTGGCATTGGATTAAAAGTAATATATAAATGAAACAGTGAATAGAGTATACAAATGCCAGCAATAAAATATTTTACTGGTCCTTGAGTGATATGACGCGTGATTGACTCTCGGTCATATTTTTCCAATACTGCTCGGTTGACCGCATCCGCCTCAGCATCGTTATCAACTTGAGCATCTGGCATGGTAGTCACACTACCTTGATCCGTCACTTGGGAGTTCATGACAAAAGTCCTTTTTAAATCTATCAATTAAATCATACGTCTTAGGCATGATCACCACTTCAGAATAGTCTGGCACCCACTGGTGAATCAAGAAACGATGACCACCATAATCCATTTCACCTTTGGTCAGTCTAGATACGACCCAATTAAGGCGATGCAGTTTTTCGTTGATTTGATAACCCAGATAGCCAGACTTTTGTATAGGAGCGAGCATTTCGGTGGAGGGTGTCCCCGCACCGAACGCTTCAAAATAGGTCGTGGTCAGTAACAGCTCCGCACCTTCTGTACTGCTGCCGTCTATGCGTTGATACTGCTCTTCCCACCACTGTTTTTCTACAGAATGTATCCAACGTAGCTGAAAATCAGGCTCAGTGAAATAGCAAACCTTATCATCAGCACCGTCTATGCCTGCGACTCGCACTTCAACGACAGACTGAAGCGTAGAGCCTAACCATAGCGTAAAAAAAACTAGCGCTGCAATAAATGCCGCGCCAATTGATAACCATAATGAATTACTTGGCTGCTTGTTCGTCATAGTACTTTTTAGCTCCAGGATGGATTGGGGCTACCATGCCATCACGAGCGGTTTCTAGACTGATATCATTGGCCGCTTGGTGAGCTGTTTTTAGACCATCTAAATTATCGAACAATGCTTTGGTTAGTTTATAACCATCCGCTTCAGACAGATCAGAGCTAACCAATAGTGCATTCATAATTGCTGCAGTTGGTACGGCTGTTTCGTTACCATAAGTGCCAGCAGGAATCTCAAAGGTTTTGAAGTAAGGCTTGGTCGCGATGATTTCTTTTAGCTTGTCTTGGTTGATAGTGACAATCTGTAAATCTAAACCTTGCTCTAACTCCATCAAAGATGAGTTTGGTAGGCCACTACTAAAGAATGCCGCTTCGATCTTACCTGCTTTCATACCATCAGCAGCTTCAGCAAAACCTAGATAATCAACGGTGACATCATCATATGTGATACCAAACCCTTCAAGTAAAGTACGAGCATTTACTTCTGTACCAGAACCTTGATCGCCTACAGCAATACGCTTGCCTCGTAAATCTTCAATGTTTTTGATACCAGATTTTTTCGAGGTCACGATTTGCACCACATTAGGGTACAAAACAGCAATCTGTTGAATGTTAGTGATTGGCTGCTCAAAGTTGTTTTTACCTTCGACAGCATCCGTCACTACGTCACTCAGTGCCAAGACCATGTCGACCTTGCCTTGGGTCAATAGATTGACGTTTTCGACTGACGCGCCAGTGGTTTGAGTTTTTGAGTTTACGCCAAAAGTTTTGACATAGACTTCAGACAATGAAGTACCAATAATGTTGTAAGGGCCAGACGCACCGCCAGTAGCGATGGTCAAAAACTTAGTATCAAGCTTATCTGCTGCAGTATCTGTTGCCGCGCTATCTGCAGATGCAGTATCACTGCCTTCTGAGCTTGGAGATGAGCATGCAGTTAGACCTAGCGCAGCACTCAACATAGCTGACAAAAGTAATGGGGATTTTAAAGAATTAAGCATTGAATTCATCCTTGAAGTGGTCGATTTTTTACGTTTAACAATATCCGTATTTATACATAAATACGTTACAGACGAGTAATAATATAGTAATTTTGTCAATAAATAAACCTTAGCTTACTTTCTCTTTTTCTTTCAATACCTTATATTTAGAGCTATTAGAGAAAATATAGGCTATTCATTAACTGTACTAATATATACTTATGTTTTGCTATGCGAAACAAAGTTTCATTTAATAAATATTAAAACAAAAATTGTCGCTATTGTAAACCTTTATCGATATCTGGAAAATATTGTCATATCGCATTATTTCTTAGGAATTTTTAGATATAGCAAATTAATGAGAATTCTCTATTTATAACTATCTCGATTTATAACTATAAGGGCAAAAGTTCTGCTATATTTTATCTGAGCTATTTTTTGGTTCAGGATATTACATGGCACTAGTCTGTGTCTCTCTTTTATTAACCCATTCGGATAGTCTTTATGACAATACCCCACACGGAAGTACTGGCAACATTATCTGCTGATATTGCTATCATCGGTGGCAGCGGTCTCTACCAAATGTCATCACTGACCAATAAACGCAGTGTAACAATACAGACGCCTTATGGCAGTCCATCTGATGATATTGTCTTAGGTGAGCTTGAGGGAGTGACCGTTGCTTTTTTGACGAGGCATGGTCAGGGACATAGATTAACCCCGTCCGAAGTGCCGTATCGAGCCAATATCTATGCGCTAAAAGCGCTTGGGGTACGCTATATCGTATCCGTATCAGCAGTTGGCTCATTGCAAGCGCATCTTAAGCCATTAGACATGGTCGTGCCTGATCAAATGATTGATATGACCAAGCAACGAGTGAGTACCTTTTTTGGTGAGGGTGCCGTCGCCCATGTGTCGATGGCAGACCCACTATGCCCTGCCCTAGCAGACATCTTGACGCGCGCTTATGACCAAGCAGATATTGCAGAAGGTAGTAGTCATTCTAGGGCAACTTATGTCTGTATCGAAGGGCCTCAATTCTCAACTCGGGCAGAGTCAGAATGGTATCGTCAGATGCAGGCAGATATTATTGGCATGACCAATATGCCAGAAGCCAAATTGGCACGTGAAGCCAGTATTTCTTATGCCACGTTAGCTCTGGTGACAGACTTCGACTGCTGGCATCCGACGGAAGAAGCCGTCAGTGCCGACTATGCGATAGAAAACCTCATGAAAAATGCGAATAATGCTCAAAAAGTGATACAGGAAGCTGTTGCTTTAATTTCTGCCGAACTACCTGACTCAATTGCTCACAATGCCCTCGCACAAGCGCTAGTCACATCTATAGATGCGATGGACGAGCATACCAAGATTAGACTGGCCGCCTTGCTAACGTGATTGTAATGCGTCCTTTCCATTTTGAACTAAATACTTTCAATCGGTTTAGTCTTAATCTGGCTTCAATCAAGTCAAAAAAGGCCATTAACTAAATTAATGGCCTTTCTTATAATTAAGCATGTATATTTGAATTTATGCTAAATACATCACTTTGATATCAGCAACAACCACCTGCACCAGATGCCAGCATCATAGGTTGATTAAACGGCATTAACTCACCGCAGCCCGCAAAAATACCGTAGTGACGACTGTCATCACCGATAAACTCAAAGTGCGGCGCAAAGCGCGACTCTTGCAGCATGCGAAACGTATTGCCACATACTGGGAATACCCGACCAGCTTCGATAGCGTGATGTTTATCTAAATCAAACCGATGCGGGGACTGCTCGATAGTTCCTTTATATATCACCGCTTGTCCGTGATCTTCGCAAGCATCCTCAAGCGAGTCAATTTTAAATAAGCGGTAAGTTGCAGAGAAAAACTGAATATCACCAATTTTAGCCGCCAAGGCAGGATCTGTAATCTCAAGCGGACGATCCTCGACCAAACGTACGTCTAAAAACCCTGCATCTCGTGACAAACGGATAAAGTCTTTCCAGTACAATGCGCCGCTCAAACACTCGCCATATAGTACCGGATCATCGATTAAGTGTTGCGGGATGCGGCGATCAGCATAGACGTCAGAAAAATAAAACTCTCCACCAGGCTTGAGCAGTCTCTGCACACTGGCCATGACCGCAGCTTTATCTGGTGATAGATTGATAACGCAGTTTGAGACGATGATATCGAAGCTATTAGCCTCAAGGTCTAGTTCATCTAGTTTCTCGATATAGCCATGCAAAAATGTCACATTGTCATAACCAAACTTATCGACATGATAGGCTTGATGCTGTTTGGCCACGGCTAGCTGCTCATCGGTCATATCCACACCGACCACATGGCCGCTCTCGCCAACCAGTTGCGCCAATGCATAAACATCTCGGCCTGAGCCACTACCCAAATCTAAAATTCGGCAGCCTTCGAGCAGTGCTGGACACACCAGACCACAGCCGTAATAACGACTCAATACTTCATCGTGAATATTTGCGAGTAATGGCTTGAGCCACTCAGGCATATTGCTGATATCACAACAAGCCGAAGTCTTTAAATCATCGGTACTCTGTAACTCTTTTCCATAGTAATTTTGCACGACGTCATGCATAACAATATCCTTATTAAATGTACCATCCGGTTAAAAGTATTAGGGCGTGTCCTCATTTTAAAAATGGTGATAAAAATGAGATAAATTGCAGTCAAACAAGGAAAATAGCGCAGATAATATCGAGATATTAGTCAGCTATTTGACGCCATTTGGCAAGATTTAGCCATTTTTAACCCATTTAGATAACTATCGATTGAATTGAGGACACGCCCTAGTAAATCATCTTAGAATATACAACTACGTTAGTGAGCTTGTTAACTCAGTTGTCAATTATCCGTAATCAGCTATTATCAACTTTGATATTGATTTGAAAATCTAGCCAGCCTGATGGTAAATGCTTTAGATCTTTAGGCTCATCGATATCGTGCAAAGGATCAAATAGTGTAAGTGTCCAACCTAGTGCCGCCATGCGCTGCTTGGTGACAGCGGCTACACTAGCCGTACTCCAAACAATGTCCGAAAACAGGCTTTCATCAACTTGTCTAAACCCTAACAGCACATAACCACCATCAGTCGCTGGAATCATAACCGCATCGTGCTGGTTTAGCTGCTGTACCGCTGTCTGAATATATGCTGTCGTAAGACTAGGGCAATCCGTACCAATTAACACAACCTTGTCAAAATATTGCAATGCTCGCTGACTGGCTATCAACATACGCAAACCCAAATCACCGTCGGCCTGCGTAGACCAACGCAATGATTCAGGCAAATCAAGCGCCTGCCAACATGGATCCGTTGGTGCTGGACTCACACATAGCTCAACGGAAAAGCCCGTATCAATGGTCTGCTCAATACTATGCAGTAATAGTTGCCTTGCCATACGTGCAGCGCCATCTACCCCTAGCGCTGGTTGCAAACGAGTCTTTGCCTTATTAGGCGCTGGATACTTTGCAAACAGAATGATGCAGGTATCTTGCTGTCTTGCAGATGAATCAGCTGTCACTATAACGGTCTCTTAATTAGTCAAATGCACGAGGATGAACTCTTTCTTATCTTGTCTATCATGTTTATAAATCAAACAACTTCATTAATTATAGTAGCGTTGTTTCAAAACGTCAGGCGATACGCCGCGCCAATAATCAAAGCGCAAATGCCACATCAAGAAAATCGTCCGCCATGTACCATGCTGCTGCCAACGCCGCGCAGATGTTATGACTTTACTTTTTAGACAAGCTGGTTGAGCAATTTTCTTTAGACGTTTACAGAGCTCAATATCTTCCATCAGTGGCTGATCAGGATAGCCACCAATCTGCTCGAACAAAGACTTTTTGATAAATATTGCTTGATCACCAGTGGCTATACCCATTAAGCGCGAGCGTTGATTTATCATTAATCCGACGATTTTTAACAATGGCTCACGGCTGTCTAAACGGACATCAAAACGTCCCCAATCGTACTGAACTACTGCCTGCTGAACGTTATCTATCGCGTCAGCTGGCAGCTCGGTATCAGCATGTAAAAACAGCAACACGTCACCTGTTGCCAATATAGCGCCCGCATTCATCTGCTGTGCACGTCCTACCGTAGATTCGATAATACGCCAGTTGATAGCTGATTGATCAATCTCTGTACTTTTGAGCACATTGTTAGTAATAGCAACCGAACCATCCACTGAACCACCATCGACCAATATCACTTGTTGCGGTGCTGGATCGAGACGGACAATATGAGCAATAAGCTGCGGCAAGTTGTCCGCTTCATTTAATAATGGAACAATAATTGATAGGTTCAATGGATATACCGTCACGTTAATCAGCGAGTAAGATTAAAAACTGGCTTATTTTTTATTCAAATTCCAGTTGTAATCGGTATAACTGATTTTTATCTTGCCTTGTTTGAGATCCGCTGTCTGAGCTTTACTCAATCCTAGTGACGAGCTATAACGACCTAGAAACCCTGCCAAATCTTTTGTACCACGCCAGTTGGTTGCAAAATCTTCTTTATACCATTTAAAAATTGGTGACACTCTTAGCGTATCGCCTTTGAGACTGTTGCGGCTACTGTCTGCTAAAAACTTAGACGTTGCCTGCTCTAACTGACTGTCTAAACGCTTACCGGTAAAGGCATCATCTTGCAATGCAGGGCAACCGATACTGGCACAATTGACCGCAAAGTGAATGCGAGGATCGTTGTAGCGTTTAGAGCCACGAATGAGGTTGTGCTCGATATCATCAAGTGAGCGCGTCTTACCGAGTAGCGAAACAAACTCTTGCTTCCATGGTGACCCAAACAGTCCGCCGATATCTTTGATAGATTTAACGTTTGGATATTTCGTCAATACCAAATCAACCGTACCAGCGTTATAAACGTTGATTAAAAATGCCAACTGCTCGTTTTTACTCCAACGATTGAACTCTGATTGAGATACCTTGCCTGTCGCTTCCAGATAGCTTGTCAGCTTACTTTGATCTGCTTTCATGCCAGCATAGTTGACCACTGAAGCTTTGCCACCGTTGGTCATAGTTACATGCTTATTTAATAAGCTATCCCAGCTCTGATGGTTGAAGTCAGCATGAGCGGCCACACTTGCTAATAAAATAGTCGTGGCAATCACTGGTTGTGCGAAAAATGTCTTCGCTGAAAAGTTAAATACTGACATAAGGCTTACTCCGTTTACACTGATTGTTTTTTATTTATGTTTTTTTATCTATGCCAAAAGTACTTATATTGAACGTACTTATATTAGAACTACTAAGGCGTGTCTACTAGCGCTGGCTCTACTGCCTCTTCTTCTAACGCGCCGCCACAGCTACTGCCCTGTCCTGCTGTACAACCATAGCAGTGGTCAGCAATGGCAATATCATCACCAGACGGGTTTTGCGTTAACAAATCACTTAGGTATTGCCGTGACTTGTTGGGGACAGGTATCTCTAACTGCTGATTGAAATCACAATCAAATAGCTCACCCAACCAATTGACACTAATGGTCGAACGGCACATGACCTCGGCTAAATTAGCAGCCATATAATTAGCTTTGAGCAAATCCATATACGGGTGGAACTGGTTTTTTGCCAATAGCACCGCACCAAAACGCTGAATGGGCATATTGGTTAGGGCAAATAGATGGTTAAACTCGATATCAAAGTGCGCTTTTAACTCACGCTTATAATCCGCTTCAAGCTGTTGTTGATTGGGTGGCAGGGTCGCACCTTGCGGATTGAAGACCAAGTTTAATATTAAATTCGAATCAGACTTGCCATAGCCCAACTGATTGAGCTTCTGTAATCCCAATATACTGTCGTCGAACGCACCTTTGCCGCGCTGTTTGTCCACATTTTCTAAGGAATAACAAGGCAAAGATGCCACCACTTCCACTTGGTTATCTGCTAGAAACTGCGCCATATCCTCATAACCCTCTTCCATAAGGATAGTCAGATTACAGCGGTCTATTACTTTGACACCTAATGCCCGAGCGGCCTTGACCAAATACTTAAAATCCTCATGCATTTCAGGTGCACCGCCCGTCAAATCAAGCGTATCGATGTTTTGTGCTTGTAATACCTCTGGTATCAGCTCAACCAACTCACGTGACATCATCTCGGTACGATAAGGGCTTGCAGCCACATGACAGTGCACACAGGACATATTGCATAAGTAGCCCATATTGACTTGTAATATCGTCAATTGACGTCGTTTTATCGCTGGAAAATCAGTATGCTCAAGTAGCTCGATAGTTGATTTCATGGTGGTCTAAAATCCTGTTAGCAGTACAACTAAAAAAGGATAGCAACGTGACATTAAAGATTAGAAAACAAAGTTAGCGCATTGCTTTTACTGTTTATTTTTGAAATTTACAACGTAAAACCCACTTTCTCATTTTACGGTTTATCTAATCAATCATACCTGATTATCAATAAGCATTGACAACTAATCATATGGATTTTATAGTTTATTCCAAATGAGCATTAACCTTCGTTAGTTCTTATCAGCTTCAATGAAACGCTTATCGATATATTTCTTGAGATGCCATACCCAGCGACCTTGTAGGTTTACATTACCCCAACTACCAATGGCGTATTTATCACCGCAAGACAGCAGATATAGCGTGCGTGACTTTGGCTGATAGCTCTCCATTATGCTATCTTTCAAATAGGCCAATAAATTATCGGCTTCGATAGCACCACCATGCACTGAATGAACCCCCGAGTGCGCCACGTATTTATCGATTCGTGTCGCCACATCACCAACCGCAAACACATTAGGATGAGAGACACTCTGTTGCTTATCGTTCACCGCGACAAACCCATCACCTTCTATTTCTAAATCTGTAGAAACCGTCCATGCCGACCCTATGACGCCAGTCGCAGCGATGACAGCATTTATGGGCAGTGATTTATTCGTAGTTGATAATTCTCCATCACGATAATCGGTCGCTCGTTCTCGAATTATCGTGATGTCATGACGATCTAGCTGCTTAATGACCCGTTGTCGAAAGCCTGAATTAAACCCTGACAATAGATTCTCACCGCATACTAATATCACCTGATGATTACGATTGATGTTCCGTAGCGCGACTTGGGCTGCCATGACCAACTCTATGGCCGCTGCACCTGCCCCAATAATAGCTAATTGATACTTTTCAGATGACTGAGCATCTTTTAGAATCCGCTGCCATTGGGTGATAAATGTTGATAACGGTCGTATGGCAATCACGTCAGTATTAGCATCACTATCATCACTATCGCTTCTATAGTCATTCTGGTCTTTATGGTCACGTAGCCAACGCATGTCTGTATCTGCCCCAGTATTTAAAGACAACACATCGTAATCAAAATCTGTTTGTTTATCGCCAGTCGTAACCACCTTGTTTGACGCTGCGTTTACTTGTACAAGCGACTGCTGAATGAATCTCACACCTGCTCGCACACAAAGCGATTTGATATCGATACTGATATCATGCAACTGATAATGCCCTGCCATCCAACCTGGTAACATGCCAGAATAGATGGTTTGCGGTTGCTCACTAATTAAGTGAATATCTGCCTCTATCGTATCGGGATTCTTTAAACGCGCGGCGCTAAGTCGGCGTAACATACCAATATGAGCATGACCTGCGCCTGCCAATAGTAGTGTCTTTTTCGGTGAAAATTTTGTCATAGATGATTTTATCAAGGCGGTTAGTTGCTGTTAGTGTTTGATGGAATGTTGATTGATATAAATGACTTTAAAAACTCATTTAAAAGTATCATATAAATAAGACCAGTCTGTTGCGGGCAAACAGTAAGAGCGTAAATGGCTTATGTGGTTTATACAGATTCAGCGATAGTCACTGCGTCAACCGTTATTAGTAGAATGATATTTTGTATACCTGAATTAAAATCATAAAATAAGATGAAATTATTTATCATCGCCCAGTACAATAGGACAGTATAAGAGCCGCATGATAAATTGCGCTGCTTGACCCATTATTTGAGAAACATCGTCAAAACCATTAATGAAAATTATAAGTAATCAAGGAACCTTACATGAGTACCAATATCGATACCAGTAACGATCACATTTTATCTTCTGACAATATTCACTACTTGCACCATGATTTTTTTGAGCCAAGTAGCAAAGACGTCGAGATTAGCGCGACTTTACTGATTGTGCATGGCATGGCAGAGCACAGCGGTCGCTATAGCGATTTTGCACAGTTTTTGGCAGATAGTGGTATCGCTGTGGCCACTTACGATCATTTGGGTCATGGACAGACGATCAAGACTGAGGCCGATCTTGGATTTTTTGGTGAAGAGCATCCGGTACAGTCGCTTTTGAAAGACGTGATAGTCATGGCCGATAGCCTAAAAGACCGTCATCCAGACGTCCCGCATTTTGTGATGGGTCACTCGATGGGGTCGTTTATCATGCGCAATGTACTCAAGCATCATGCGCATAATTTCACAGGCGCCATCCTAATGGGTTCCGCAGACGCCAACCCACTGGCCAAAATTTTACTACCTATTAACTGTCTCTTATACACATCTGACGCTGCCGACGACTCCTTACGTG
>OJBZ01000022.1_pt1 | contig 126537 bp, 101 predicted proteins | sample 1591671 | NCBI WGS metagenome assembly OJBZ01 (sample SAMN05416850, study PRJEB24817) | seawater metagenome | isolation source: Sea water | place: Canada:Atlantic | collected 2013-07
TCGCCCATGTGAGAGTAGGTCATCGTCAGCTCTCTATTCTAGATTATCCCCCGACATTAGCTTGTCAGGGGATTTTCTTTGCGCGCGGTTTGTTATTCCTGGTGACCTACGCAGTAAATTCTATTTAAAGATGAGCAAGGAGTAACGACTGTCTGGAAGACAGTAGTCCGTAGTGCAAGACGGAAGGATATGCCTGTAGATAGCTCTTGTGCTGCCTAGTAGAGCAATGCTTTGCCTTAACGGCGCTCTTTTCGTTCGTCAGCTCTCTATTCTAACTCAAGCCCCCTTCGCTAACGCGAAGAGGGCTTTTCTTTATCTAACATTAAAAATTATTTTGCCAATGCTACAACATATATGCGAACTTTACTACTTACAGAATCACGGATACTTTCATTGCGTATATACTGTTTGAAAGCGAAACCCGTGCCCTAAGATGAAAGAAATATCTATCACTAGGCAAGACTATGCCGTTAAATCTAACCAAATGTATTAGATTATAATTAGACAACAGAATCTATGAGCGACAAATCACATAACAGTATTCGCTATCATATCTTTGATATAGTTGATGAGGACAGCTATGAAGTATTAGGAAGGGATATTGGAACTGATTGGCTTTGCAAAAATATTTATATTTAATAGAGGTCTATATCAAGGATCAGTCTTATAGCTTACTTAATCGTATGCTATCTAACAAACATAGGCGGATCGAGGGATTAATTATTTGCTAATCAAGCTGTAATGGAAGAGCTATAAGCCATAGCAGTTCCCAGAATGAGCGTAAACCCACTCTAGAAACTACTTACTGATTGCTAACTATTAACTGTCTGTTTTACTACTTAAAATTTATCTTGGAGTTTTTTATTCTTCTTTGAATTTTGGCACACCTTTTTCCCAGACATCCCAGTTATCAACGATGTGATCGACAGTTTTTGATCCTACTAGCACGATATTTTCTACTGTTTCTGCAAAGCCACCAGCTGTTTCTCCTGGCGCTGGATCTAGATGTTGAAGCGTAGTCTCATTTGGATTACCTTGGTCAAAATTCACTGCACCACGTAAGCTCATGATGCGTTCAATACCTACCGTTCTGTTAAGTACTTGTGCTATTGCAGCGGCTTCCATTTCAGTGATAACGTAATCATCTGCATTATATAACTCAGCTATATATTGAGCTTGTTTTGACAACCCTGGTCCATGAAAAAAGGTATCTCCTGTCATATGAGTGCCTACGGTTATAGCCGGGCTTCGTCGTGCTGCTGCATCAGGATATTTCATTCGATAGGCGCTGGCTTCTTTTGAATCTTTTAAAGCAACTGACTGGCTTAGATGTAGATTCCATTTTAGCAGTTCAGAGTTAAGTTGATAGCGGCGAATATCTTCATAGCCTTTGCGAGGTGTAAACGTAGGTGCACCTTTTTCACCTTCTTCAGCTTTCCAGCGGTGACCTAGGTCGTAATCTACGAGCCAAGACGCCCAGCTTACATCACCTATCGTGCCTTTACTCGGTGGTGTTCCTGCGACACCGCTTAGAACGAAGTAGCTTTTGCTAAAGTCAAATTTAGGAGAAAGTGTGATTGCTTGCATGGACGCTGAAGACCCTACTTTACCCATTCCTAATACCGAACCACAGACACCTTCGGAGTTACAATAAACTGGGCTATGAGCACCTTCTACTTTTATAGGCTTACTATCTGTAAAGTATTGATTATACCAATGCTGAAATTCGCCTGCTTTATCTCCACTATTTTCACCAATTTCAAACATCGCTGCGATAAATACCTTTACTTGGATTTTATCTTGATGAGTTTCAGCTTGTGCATTACTATAAAACATAAATATCATGGTAAAAATAGATAAGTGAAAAAAATGTTTTTTTATAAACATATGGAACGCCTATTCAAAGTATTTGAGTCTGTATTTATAGTTTAATTAGCAATAACTAAAAAATTTGCTAAAAATAAATAAATACTTATATATATCCAATATAGAATAGCATAATCTGTAGACAGGCTGGAGCGTTTGGGCAGTGTAGAGGGTAGGTCAAAAGGTTTTGGTTGGAATAGATCTTCCTTTTTTACTGATTTTATTTAATTATTTATGCTGTGTAGTTATGTTTTTCGATAAAGTATTTCTGCTAGTGACTATTGGACTGGATCTTCACTATTATGTTGCACTTGATAGCGAGTCATACTATTTATCTTTTCGTTGTCTTGGGGCCTGCTCATACTGCTGTTAGGTTATTGGACATATATTTCAGCGAGGTATAGCTAATAAATAGTTTAAGAAGGTTTGACAGATTAGTGAGTTTTTTCTGTAGATTGAATTGAGCCGTTATAATGCATGTTTTGGTGTGAAAATGTTAATTGTTAGCTCTGTAATCCTGATTATCCCCAACTAGTTATCGAGTTTGGGGATTTTTATATATAGGCTTTAATGCGATTTTTAGTTTATGATATCGATGCTAAATTTGAAAATCAGAAGCTTTTTATTTCAGAAATACTATAATTAAGGGATATTATGGGAGTTAGTGCTTACCAATTTGAAAGATGGAACCCCAAAGCAGAAACTTCTTGGGCATGGAGAGTTTATAAAAAACATAACATTGAATTTCAAAGAATGTACACATCTTTTGATACAGGGAAAAAGTATACATATCGAAATTTAGGTAAAAATGGTGCGCAAAAAAGTGATGATATATGTAAGCATTTAGAGTTTGAATATCCGTGGGAGTTTAAAAACTTCAGAGATCTAGATGATTGGACTTCAGCTTTTAATGATCTTGAAAATTGGATGAACTTAAATGCACTAGTTGCTATATTGTCTAACCTAGAAACGTATATTGCTACGATAGTTCCTCTAGCATTAGAATCAGATGTAGGCGTTTTATATGGTGTGCCTCGACGAATAGATGGAATAGAAATATTAAAGCATGGTAAGGATAAACCGTTTAATTTTGAGGATATTGTTCTTTCATGTACCAAAGGTGCTTGGGGTAGCCGGATTTTAGCTTATGAACGTGCTTTTGGAAGAGTTCCAAAGTTTTTAAAAGATCATGTTTCGGAGTTGGATTTAATGAGGAACTTGAGAAATAATGTAGCGCACGCTTTTGGTAGGGAGATTTCATCTTCAAGAATTAGTGGCCAAATAAAAACTCTTCCTATCTTAAGGCTTTCAAGAGCAAAGCTTTTAAAATATCAAGCAATAGTTTGGAATGCTACAAAATCAATTGATAATCATTTATATAATATTCATATAGGCGAATATCAGTCATTAATTTTTTACCATGAATTATACCCTAGTCTCAATCACAACGTGCATCAGAGTATGCGAGCTATAGAGCTTAGGAAGAAAATTGGTCAGTTTGGTGTCGAGTCTCAAGGTAGAGAGTTTTGTAAGGGATTGGTAGCATATTATGAAGCAATCTAAGTCATTACATTTAATAAGCACCTACTGAGTGATTTTTAGCTATAAAGGATAGTTATGAACACAAAACCAATTTGGTACAATTTTCAAGAAAGCATTAAAGAACATTTTGATTCGCTAGGAGCTGATGCAGAAACTAACGTTAGGGTTCAAGGCGTACGAACTTGTCATGATATAGATATTCTTGTTAAGACTAGATTTTTGGGTGAAAATATTACTTGGGTTGTTGAAGCAAAATATTGGAAAAGTAAGGTAACTAAGTCTCAAGTATTAGCGCTGAGGTCAATTGTAGACGATATAGGTGCTGATCGCGGTTTTATTATATCTGTAGCTGGGTTTCAAAGTGGTGCCTTTGAAGCAACTAACAATACCAATGTAAAACTTAAGACTTTTGATGAATTAAAGATTGATACTAAAGATTTAATTGAAGCTGAGATTTTGAAGACGCACTATAAACGTCTTTCGCTTTTAGAAGATAGATATTGGTCACATTCAAAGAAAATGAGGATTAAATATCTTCTTCGTCATCAATTAATGGATTTATCAAGTCAGTTCACTGGTCAGCAACTATTAATGAAAGCACGAACGGCTATCTTAGTGGCAAAAGAGCGTAATTATCCTATAGATTTAGAGTCTTTTTTAAAAGAGCAAAAGGGTGAGAAGGTCGCTCATAATTTTCAACAGCTTTCAATGTGGCTGAACCTTAATTTGAATCATTTTGAAGAAAAGCTATTGATAGCTGAATGGGAAATGTACAAAAATGGTGATTATCAGCCTGACATAAGATATAGAACTGAAGATGACCAAAAAACTACTACCCAAATTATATCTGAGACAATTTATAAAGCAGGAAAGGAAAAATAAAAAATGCGAACAATGGGGTTTTAGCTTTGTACGTTTACCGTAAATGTTATATGACTAACCAATTACTATTACAATAGTTGAGTTTATAAAGGTAAAGGATGTTTTTGTGGTTACAACCCCTTTCTTGCTACTGCAAAGTTAGCACGCTTAAATAAAGCAAAGAACTCTTCCGGTGTTAACTCTAAACTTGTATTAGACAAAGCAGTATCAGAATCTTTAAACTCATCATAGCTCAAATGTGTATAACTAATATTCACCGTAAAATTTCTAGCTATACTGCTATAGGTTGCTTCAAAGCTGAATATAGATTCGTTAGGTTGAATATGTCTTGCACTTTTTGCATAATCTGAAAGTTTTTGAATGTCTGCATCATCAAATGCAGCTCCACCAATCCAATCATTGTATTGAGTTCCAGCTGTTTTATTTAACATTGTTAATTCCTTGATATAGTTTAATGTGAATAGTTCAGATAGAACTATGTGGCAAACAATAAAAAAGTTTTCTAAATCTTATTTGTAATTTTATATAAAATTAGATGTGTAAGAAAACATTTGATATTAGTTCTCAGCGCTCAGTATACAACTTAAACCAACTTAAGTTTGTTTGTATTTTAATATAATTCTAGACTTAAAATTTATGCTTCAACCAAAATCATTTAGTATTTATCCAGTAACTACTCAAAATTTTTCATAGTGTATAAATCTAATAACCACCAAAGAGAATCCTATGACCACCTCAAAAGTAACCTACCAAGGTAATTTACGCACCCAAGCTATCCATTTACAGTCGAATAATCAAATCATCACTGATGCGCCGACGGACAATCACGGTAAGGGCGAAGCGTTTTCTCCGACTGATTTACTAGCGACCAGTTTGGGTAGTTGTATCTTAACGATTATTGGTATCAAAGCCGAAGCGATGGATATCGATATCTCAGGTACGACCGCAGAAGTCACCAAAGTAATGGCTGCCAAACCAAGGCGTGTGAGTGAAATACACGTTATAGTCAACTTCTCAAAGGCATTGGATGAGAGCACCTTAAAAAGATTCTACAAAACAGCGTTGACCTGCCCAGTAGGCAATAGCTTGGATCCTGCCATTACTCAAAACTTAGTGTTTAATAATGGCACAGACGCTTAATATGTCTACTAAGACTTTACTCATTGTTGCTCATGCGCCATCGCCTAATACTCAAAAATTGGCGCAGGCAGCTTATGACGGTGCCAATCATCCTGATATAGATATCACTGTGATTTTGAAATCACCGCAGGATACGCAGCCTGAAGACGTTTTGACTGCTGATGCGTTACTGCTAGGTACGACTGAAAATCTGGCGTATATGGCAGGGCTGACCAAGGACTTTTTTGATCGTTGCTACTATCCAGTGCTAGAAGAGAAGCAAGGTATGCCGTTTGCGGTATATATACGGGCAGGGCATGATGGTACAGGTACCAAGCTTGCGCTCAAAACGATTACGACAGGGCTACGTTGGTCATGGATTCAAGAGGCGCTGATACTACAGGGCGATTGGCAAGACAGTTTTGCTGAGCAAGTAGAAGAGCTTGCTATGACGCTTGCTGCTGGGGTAGAGGCAGGTATTTACTAGTAGTCAGTTGTTTGGCGGGCATGAGGTCAGTCATAGACAGTGCTTGTTCATCTACTGCTATCAATACTGAGAGCATAATAGACGGTTTGGGAGGATAGTGATGCATGACGATAATCTGGATAGTGATAATCCAAATAATAAAGTAGATATTTCTGCATTGCCGTTTTCTCAAGCGTGTGAAAATAATAAGCAGCCTATTCTAGAAATACTTCAAACAGAGCTACAAGGCTTTAGTCATGTGCTAGAGATTGGCTCTGGGACAGGTCAGCATAGCGTTTACTTTACGCCTAACTTGCCTGAGATACAGTGGCAAACTAGCGATGTGATTAGTAATCATCGCCATATAATCGCTTGGCATAATGCGTATCCTGCACCTAATTTATATTTGCCATTAGCGTTTGATTTGGCGCATGATTCAGTACCTGTTAGTAGTCATTTAGATAGTGGTCATTTAAATAGCAGTGATATAGCCAAACCTTATGATGTGATATTTACAGCCAATACTTTGCATATCATTAGCTGGGCTTTGGTAGAGCGTTTATTTACATTGGCTAGTGAGGCATTACCTGTTGACGGTAAGTTGATTATATATGGCCCATTTAACGAGAATGGTAACTATACCAATGAGGGGAATCAGCGATTTGATGCGATGTTGAGAGCAGGTAATCCTGATAGTGGCATTCGCGATAAAGAAGATGTCGTTAGTTTAGCAAATACTCATCATTTACAACTTTCTAAAACGTATGCGATGCCTGCTAATAATCAACTATTGGTATTTCAGAAGCGCTAATTTTTTAAAGCGTCAGCAAAAAATAAATAAAAAGACACCTTAATGGATCATTATTAGATCTTAATTGAGGTGTCTTTTTGTTTGGGTTTGCTTATATTATTACTTATTCAACTTGTGCTGCTAGGTTATTTATATTCTTCTGCTAAAAAGTTCAAGTAGCGTTTCCAAGAGCGTTCATCGGCGCGGGCATCATATCTATCGCTGCCAAATACGCTAAAGGCATGTGGCGCTCCGCTGTAGGTAACCATTTCGTGAGGTATCTTGGCTGCTTCTAATGTCTTGCCCAAAGTGGCAAAGCTCTCTAGCGATACAGATTGGTCAGCAGAACCGTGAAATACTAGGATTTCTCCTGTAGTTTTGTCATAGCTTTGACCAGTTGGAATATCGAAGGCACCGTGGAAGGGTACAAAGGCTTTTTGCTCAAAGCCTGAACGTGCTAGTTCTAACGCGACCGTACCGCCAAAACAATAGCCCATAGTCGTGCCTTTGCGCACATCATTGCCTTGTAGTTGTCCAGCTGTTAATGCGCCTGCCAATATGCGGCGCATTTTATTACGATCATCATATAGCTCCCCAGTTAGGCGTTTGTTTTCTTCGATAGAAGTGGGACGAATGCCTTGTCCAAACATATCGGCCACCAATACGTTGTAGCCTTCAGCCGCTAACATATCAGCACGTTTGCGCTCATAGTCAGTTAGACCATCCCAATCATGAATCAATAAGATAAAAGGTGCATTAGCTTTGTCCGCTTTTGCGTAATAGCCTTCGTACGCTTTATCATCGACCGTATAGGTCACGTTTTTGGTCGTGATAGCAGCAGCTGTTTGACTGAACGTTAATGCCATTAGACCCATTGACGCGCCTACTAGCAATGAGTGATAAGGTTTTTTAGTCGGGGAGCTTAGAGTTGGTAACATGGTAGGTAGCCTTATAGTTATATAAAAAATAGTCGCATCATCAAATCAATATAAACTCGTTACATCGTCATCCTCGCTAACCATACCAATGTATAGCTTGCGCTCGGTTTTCTTGTAACGAAATTATCTGAATCCAACGACATAAAAAAGATAAATATAAGGCTAAAACCATGCCAATTTATTTATCAATAGTCTCTAGTACTGTATAAAAAGCATACCTTAAAGAATAGCTACATTACAAGATTCTATTGTTAACGTTTATGCGCCTTTAAGACCATCTAAAGTAGTCGCTTTATAGCGTCTATAAACGTTAACTAAATATCAACAAGGTTTACTATATACGCAACTATATTTGACTTATTTTTTGGGTAGTATAACTCCTAAGCCTATTATTCCTTTACGAATTTTAGTGCGGTATCAATTTAACGCTCGGCAATGCTGAAAACACAGACAAATAAATGACAGATGAAGTCACCACTATCTCAAAGGATATTAAACCTGTGTAGGCACTCTTTTAATGATTTAAAAGAGCACTCTCAATCTATTAGCTAGGACTTTTTATGAATAATAATATCGATCATACGGACCCCGCCAAAGACATGAATACGGAACGTGGCAATGGTGGTGAAACCCATCAGCGTGCAGGTGATGACACTAAAGTACTAACCACGCAGCAGGGTGTGGCCATCGCTGATAACCAAAACTCTCTAAAAGCAGGCTCACGTGGGCCGACGCTATTAGAGGATTTTGTATTACGTGAAAAAATCAATCATTTTGACCATGAGCGTATCCCTGAGCGTATCGTCCATGCTCGTGGTAGTGCCGCACACGGTTATTTTGAGCTGACAGAGTCATTAGAAGAATATACGACTGCTAAAGTATTAACCGAAACAGGTAAGCAGACGCCATTATTTACGCGTTTCTCAACGGTAGCGGGTAATAAAGGCTCAAAAGACACGCCACGTGATGTGCGCGGTTTCGCTGTGAAAATGTATACAGAAGAAGGTAACTGGGATATCGTTGGTAACAATATGCCAATCTTCTTTATCCAAGACGCGATGAAGTTTCCAGATTTGATTCATGCGGTAAAACCAGAACCAGATCGCGGTTTCCCGCAAGCAGCTTCTGCTCATGATACGTTTTGGGATTTTGTCTCATTAAGCCCTGAAACCATGCACAATCTAATTTGGCTGATGAGTGATCGCGGTCTGCCACGTAGCCTACGCATGATGGAAGGCTTCGGTATTCATAGCTATCGCTTAATCAATAAAGACGGTAAGAGCACCTTTGTACGTTTCCATTGGAAGCCAGTATTGGGTGTACAGTCAACCACATGGGATGAGGCAGTGAAAATCTCAGGTGCTGATCCTGACTATCATCGCCGTGATTTGTTTGAGTCAATCAATAATGGTGACTATCCTGAGTGGGAGTTTGGCGTACAGTTATTTACTGAAGAAGAAGCCAACGAATTCCCATTTGATCATCTCGATGCAACCAAACTGATTCCAGAAGAATTGGTACCAGTTAAAGTCGTGGGTAAGATGGTATTGAACCGTTATCCAGATAATTTCTTTGCAGAGACTGAGCAGGTAGCATTCTGCCCATCGCATTTGCCACCAGGTGTTGACTTTAGTAATGATCCGTTATTACAAGGTCGTCTATTCAGTTACTTGGACACTCAGCTATCACGTCTAGGCTCGCCAAACTTTGCCCAGATTCCTATTAACGCGCCAAAATGTCCGTTTGCTAACAATCAGCAAGATGGTCATATGCAGATGCAAGTGCCTAAGACGCGTGTACTCTATGAGCCACAAAGCTTAGATCCAACTCGTCCTCGTGAAAGCGCTAAACGTGGTTTCAACTCATTCCATGAGCAACTAGATGATGGCGTAAAAGGTCGCGTACGTGACGAAAGCTTTGCAGATCATTATAGCCAGCCACGTATGTTCTACCGTAGTCAGACAGCAACTGAACAAGCACATATCGCAACTGCTTATGCATTTGAGTTAGGTAAAGTAGACACAGCTCATGTGCGTACGCGTATGCTTAGCCATTTGATTCATATCGATGAAGATTTGGCCAATCGCGTAGCAACGGCATTGGGTATGGAGCTACCAGAGCCAGCGGACGCAGCTGCACCTGTCCAAGACTTGGGCACCTCTAAAGCGGTACAAACTATTGGCCTAACGCCTGATAGCCTAAAAGGTCGTATGATTGGTATCTTAGTTGCAGAAGGCTCTAATAGTAGTGAAGTTAAGAAGTTCGAAGATGCTGCTAAAGCGCAGGGTGCTAGCGTTAAGATTGTAGCGCCTAACAAAGAAGTCGTATTAGATGATGGTACACGCATACAAGCTGATGAGCGCCTCGCTGGTGGTCCGTCAGTGATGTTTGATGCCGTCGTTAGTATCATCATGCCTGACCAAGCTAAAAAGCTGGCCATGGACAGCTCAGCATTAGATTGGTTCAATGATGCGTACAACCATTGCAAAGCTATCGCATATTGCGGTGCGACTGATGAATTTATCCTAAGTAAACTGCCAGTTGAAAAAGATGAATTTGTCACACCATTGGCCGAGCTAGATGCCTTTATTAGTAATGCTAAGTCTCGTCTATGGGAACGTGAGCCAAAGGTTCGTGATCTTGCATAGTCGATAAATAGGCAATTTACGAATTGTCCACATTACTGAATCTTTCCTTAAACCCAGCCTAAGTGCTGGGTTTTTGCTTTTTGCTAATAAGGTGAGAATTTTCACAGATAAAAGTCATGTTATAGGTGCTAATCGTTATTAGTCGCATTGTCTCTGTATACCGCCTAGCCTTTGTATATAGTCACAAGCGTTCACTCAAAGTCGTTTTATTTATCGTGACGGGCGCTATACTAAAGATTGGCTATAAAACTGAACAAAAGCCTCACAATAATAATGACGAATGAGGTAGGGAACACCAATGAGTCTATGTGAAATTGTACGTTTAGAAGGATATATCCAGAGTAGTTATCTGGCAGTATATCCAGATAAAATAATGCTATTAGATGGCTGTTGTCGTGCTGATGTACCGATGGTGCTTGACTATATTAAGTCAACATTAAAACGACCCGTCACCGACCTAAAAGTAGTGGTGGTCACGCATATGCATCCAGATCATGCAGGCGGTGCGAATAAGTTTCGAGAAAAGACGGGCTGTCTGATTGTCTCAGCAGATAGAAAAAAGCAGTGGTATAGTGGTATTGGCGGGCGCACGATGCACTTCGTAGATATACATCTAGGATATTATGTGGCCAGACGTCAAGGCCGCCCACTTAAAAACCTATATTACTCGGCAAGCCTAAAACCAGATATAACTGTCACAGATGGCGATCTTGTGCCACATTTTGATGAGTGGCAAGTACTAGAGACACCAGGTCATACGGATCGTGATTTGTCTTTGTTTCATCTGCCGAGCCGCGAAGTATACACCGCTGATTTAATTATTAAGTTGCGGCACAAGTTCGTAGCGCCATTTCCTGTCTATTACCCTAAAGCTTATGTCCAATCGTTAAAAAAAATCAGGGCATTGCAACCGTCAATGGTGATGATGGCACATGGACGAGAGCTGGCGATGAGTGAGGCAGAGTTCGATGAGTTTATTGCTCATGCACCCAAGCATCCACGCACCATCAAAGATACGATCAGACATAAACTACTATGGCGCAAGAGAGATAACTTTAGACTGTTTAAACGCAGGCATAATAAATAGAGGTATATAAAAGCTAAGAAACTAATAGCTAAAAAACATGTTCAAAAAGCCCAGACGAAAAAAAGCCCAGTTACTAAGATAGTAACTGGGCTTTCTAAATATGGTGGGCTGTCCGCGACTCGAACGCGGGACCAATTGATTAAAAGTCAACTGCTCTACCAACTGAGCTAACAGCCCTAACGTTTAAAGTGTTTGTATCCCTAAACGTGAGAGCACATTATATATATTATTATGACAATTACAACCCCACATGATAAAAAAAGTGTAATTCTCTTATAAAATTGCCAATTTATTCCAGTTTATTTAAATTTTTGTCATTATTTCGATATTGACTGCTCTATTTTTGGCTAAAGCGGGTCGATAATCGATTATTAGTCTCGAGAAAGGGCTTCAACAGGATCTAATTTGGCGGCATTACGCGCTGGTAAGAATCCAAATACTACGCCAATTAACGTCGAACAAACAAAAGCAGCAATAATAGAGGTTGATGAATAGATTACTTTGAAATTATCACCACCCACGCTATTAATCAGCTCACCAATGGCAAAGGCCAGTCCAATACCAATCAGCCCCCCTAAAATACAGACCAGAACGGCCTCAATGAGGAACTGTTGCATGATATCGCTCTGACGCGCGCCCACTGCCATACGTACGCCAATCTCGTTAGTGCGTTCAGTGACAGAGACCAGCATAATGTTCATTACTCCAATACCGCCGACGATCAACGAAATAACCGCGACTGATGAGATAAGTAATGTCATCGTGCCTGTCGTCGATTCGATCGTTTGACGAATAGAGTCTGAATTGCGCAACTCAAAGTCATCTTTGCCATGGCGACTCTCTATCAAGTCAGAGATGGCCGTCTCTGCGGCGCTAGAAGAGATACTGTCATCTAACAACGCTACAAAGCGGTCAATATTGGTACTACCCGTGACACGCGACATCACCGTTGTATAAGGCATATAGATAGTAGGCGTCGTCACACTGGGGCCAAAGCCACCATCACTCTCTTCAAGTACGCCAATCACGCGTCCAGGTACACTACCAACCAGTATCACTTCACCGACAGGGTTATCAATATCTGAAAAAAAGGTCTGCTTAGCATTGTCATCAATGATGATATCTTGACTACGTAATGTGACGCTTTTTGCGTCAAACCCTTGGCCTAATGCTAATGTCTCACCAGTGACGGTTAGATAGTTTTCGCCAACGCCGTTGACGGTAGCGTCCTCCTGTATACTACGATAGCGCACGCTAGAGTTGGCATTTACCTGAGGGCTGACGCTGATAATATAGGGCTGATTGCCGACCGCTTCGGCGTCTTCTGGCGTCAAATTGTCATCGTTATAGCGGCGTCTAGGGTCGCCTCTAGGGTAGCCATCATTGACAGTAATGGTATTGGTGCCTAGCGAGCTGATATTGGCGAGGATTTGCTGCTGAGAGCCCTGTCCAAGACCTACGATAGATACGACCGCAGCGATACCGATGATGATGCCGAGCATGGTCAGTAGGGTACGCATCTTATGTGCACGCATGGCAAGCAAAGACATCTTGAACGCTTCAAGCAATCGATCGATAAAGCTACCAAAGGCACTTTTTCGATGTTCACCAAGGATAGACTCTGGTTTTTTGTCTGTGTGCTTATAATGCTCAGTTTGATAGTCAGCGATGACATAGCCATCTTTTAACTCAATCACACGCTCCGCTTGCGCCGCTAGCTTTGGATCATGTGTGACCATGATAATGGTATGACCTTGTGCGCTGAGGTCATGCAAAATCGCCATGACATCTTCGCCAGATTTGCTATCGAGTGCCCCTGTGGGCTCATCTGCCAAGATAACATCGCCACCATTCATCAGTGCACGAGCAACAGAAACGCGCTGCTGCTGTCCACCTGAGAGCTGATTGGGACGGTTATTAACCTTATTGCCAAGGCCCAAATTCGTTAATAGCTTCTCAGCACGATTGGTGCGTGCTTCGGTATCCATGCCCGCATACACGGCAGGGACGGCCACGTTGTCTTTGGCACTGATATCCCCAAGCAAATGGTAGCGCTGAAAAATAAAACCAAAGTGCTCACGGCGCAGTTCTGCCAGCTGATCTGCATCAAGCTTACGGGCGGATTGGCCATAAATCTTATAGTCACCAGCGGTTGCTTGATCTAGACAACCTAAGATATTCATCAAGGTGGACTTACCAGAGCCTGATTGTCCAATGATAGCAACCATCTCACCTTGATTGATGGTTAGATTGATGTCATGCAAGACACGAATGGTTTGCTCACCAGCAGGGAACTCTCTGATAATGCCAGACAACTCCATAATAGGCTTGCCTGGTGCAGGGTGATTAACGGTATTGGTTTTTGCCGGATTATTTAAGTTATCTGAGTTGTTTGAAGGGTTAGCAGAAGTGTGTGACCCTAAGTTTTGAGCCGTGCTACTTTCAGAGCTATCTTCAGTCGACGGTTTAGGAGATTGAGATATAGTCATAGCAGTGTCTTTAATAAAGGCTAATAAGCGTTATAGTGTTGTTATGAAAGGGCTGCTATGTTTAACAAGCCCTTTTTTATTCAACATAGTCAAAGAACAAGTTACATGCGAGGTCCACCAGGGATACGGCCGCTACCTGATTTCTTACCGCTTTCTTCACTGATGATTACTTCTTCACCTTCTTTCAGACCGCTTAAGATTTGCGCATTTACTCGGTTATCGATACCGACTTCTACAGTACGCTCTTCTACGGTTCCGTCCTCTTTTAATACACGTACAAACTTGCCAGTGGCTGCTTTGCCTTTTTCTTTACCTTTAGAGCGTTTTTCTTGTATCACTGTTGACGGTACTAATAGCGCGTTTTTGGCTTCGTTAACGATGATATAAATTTGCGCGGTCATATCAATGCGGAACAAGCGGTCAGGGTTCGGCACTTCTACGTAGCCGACATAATAGATCGCGGCGTCTGTTGAGCTGGTACTACTGATTTGCTCTGGAGCAGGCTCGATAGCAGTCAACGTCGCATCATACTGCTGGTCTGGATTACCAATGATATTGAAATAGGCAGGCATACCAGCACTGACATTGATAACGTCAGCTTCCGAGATTTGCGCGTTGATACGTACGGTCGATAAATCCGCTAACGTCACTAGTGTTGGCGCTGTTTGGTTGGCGTTGACGGTGGTGCCTTGCTCAGTCGTAATAGAAACAACGGTACCTGATATCGGGGCGCGAATCGTGGTATAGCTCAAATCTTCTTCAGCAGTACTGACGTTGGTTCGTGATTTTCGTAATGCTGCTTGTTGGCTGTTGATATTGGCTTCAGTGGTCGCAATCGCGGCTTTTGCTGTATCGATAGCTGCACGTGCATTGGCAACGGCTGCTTTTGCGGTCTCGACACTGGTCGCTTGCGTATCATATTCTTGCTGCGAGATAGCGTCGATAGCGACTAAGTCTTGCAAGCGCGCAAAATCAGACTGGGCTTGTTTCAGCTCAGACTGACGGCTGGCAAGATCGGCATAGGCACTTTTTAGACTGGCTTGTTTGCTTAACGATTCTGCTTGCGCACTTTGTAGCGCGGCTTCGCTTTGTTCAAGACTGGCTTGTTCATTGCTCAGGCTGTTCTTCTGAGTCACTTGATCAATCTGCGCAATCAAATCGCCTTGTTTGACTTCGTCACCGACTTCAACGTATAGGCGTTTTACTTCACCAGATACCTGAGCCCCTACATCGACGGTATTTAACGCTTTTACTTTACCAGATGCCATGACATTGTTTTCAATATCACCGACTTCAACGGTTGCGGTTAGATAGTTAGGTGTGGTTTCTTCTGGTTTTAAGAAAGTATAGGCCAAAGCCCCTAATGCTACGATAATTAAGGTGATGACACCCCATTTGATAGCAGACTTTTTGCTTATTTTGCGCATGACAACAATCCAATCACAATTAAATCAAGTGTAGATATAGTAGAGACTTCACCTACAAAAGGGAATGGAAATTAGTTTACGAAAGGTTAAGGTAGCTAAGAATAGAGACAGGTACAAAAAAGAAATGCTTACTAAAAATCAATAAAACGGAGATTATAGGAGAACAAGATAGGGTAGTAGAATCTGGATTTATAGCGTTTAAATGTATAAACCAGTCAGAAAAACGTATAAATCAGTAAGAGAAGAGATGGATAACTCGTGGCTAAGCGCAACAATAAAAGTCGGTGACAGGTTAGCCTTAGCGCATGGCAAATAAACGCTTACCTGCGAGCTCCAATGCTGCTTGCAATAATAGCTCCCATGCTGGCTGGCGTATAAGTCCTTTGATAGCTTGGTCACAGCGGTAAAGCAGGGCAGGCCATTCGCTCGTTTGTTGTTTTGACTGACGGCGGCAGGCTTGCTGATATAACCCTTGTTTACTACGCCAAATGCCTAATGCTTGAGGGTCTTGACCGTCCATAAGTTGGATAATTTGACGCATGTCTTTGCTAATAGCCCATAACACTAAAGTAGTGGGCTCATCGGTCGACTTTAGCTGAAACATAATTTTGGCAACCTGCGTACTATTGCCCGCGAGCATCGCATCAGACAAATCAAACACGCTAAATTGGGCGTCGCTGACCAACGCTGCTTGTAGGTCTGCAATATCTAATGCCACATTATTCACAGGTTGTGAAAAGCTATTAGATTGTTCGGTACTTGTGTCATTAGCACTATCTTCACTAGTACTGTTATTAGCAACTAGCTGCGGTGCAAACAGGTAGGACAGTCGCCATAGGGTTTGATAAGCACTTAGCAAATGATGCTCAGTGTGTGACATGAGTAGCTGCCACGCTTCTTGAGACAGTCGTAAGCCAAACTTCTGAGCTTGTATTTGTAGTAGCTGTTGGCGCTGCTGCTCATTGTATAAATTGCAATCGATGACATTACCGTATTGTGCAAAAGGAGCAAACCATTTGCTGCTTTGGCTGCGTTTGTCTTGCTTAGGTGTGAGCCACAACACACTATGACCGTGTGTGCCAGCTTGTGCCTCGACCGCAAAACGTTCCAGCTCGGCGATAACTGCTTTGTCAGGTTTATGGTTACCCGTCACGATTAAGGCACTGGCATCATCAAATAAAGACTGACTACCAAGCTCTGACAGCACTTCTTGCCAGCTCTTGACAGAAATCAGCTCTATACGTTTGATTGCGTAATTCTGCGCGCGCCAGTGTGGACGCAGCGCATCTATCAACCATTGACTCAGCAGTGGCTCGTCACCGTGCGCCAGCCACAAGCCCGCTACCGCAACGGAAGGCTGCAATAGTTTTGGATAGGCCTTTATGAAAGTATCTTGCATAGCGTGGTGTTACACAGGTTGATGAGCAGGTAATACCAATTCCAAAAATATGCTTAACAGTATTAAGCTAGCCCAGTCTACTCAAGGTAGTACTTACACTCGCTTAGTTTGCTACTCATTCTTCTAGAAATGGTATCGTTTGATAATCAGAACGACTAGCTATTACGGTTGTGGTACGACGACAACGGTTGGTGTCACACCTTTATTCATTGGCACAGATTGTTTTGCAGCAGGTGCGACTTTAGGAAGCGAGATAGCGACGTACTGGTCAGTGATACGGCGAGCTAAAGTATCATAGAGCCAATCACGAGTCTGATCGCCTTGCTGATCGTCAGTACTAACAGATGCTTCGTTGTACTGGTAGCTTCGCTCGACCTGAATGGGGTTGCTCAGGGTTACAGGCTTACCATTTTCCATCGTTTGATAGCTGACATCTGCTGATAGTACCAAGCGAATCTCTGTTAATACGCCAACCAATTCGTAACGCTTAAAACGTACATTACGAATGTCGATAGCAGCAATAGACTCAGCCCCTACTTGTTGGTTATTACGAGCAACTTCTTCTGAGCTCATATTACTAATAACATCGACACCTAACGTCTTTAGGCGACGCGTCAATGGTAGTTTCAGCGGGAATGAGGTGCGATTGTCTTCGATAATGACCGCTGTTTTTTCGACGTCAAGCAGCATCGCTGAGTCGTAGCCACGCAGCTGGAAGCCGCAGCCGCTAAGAGCAGCGGCTGCACCTACCACGGCGAACATTGGCAGCGTAGCAAGTAAGACTGCTCCGAGCTTTTGGCCATGGGACTTTTTGTTAGCTAGGCTGTGTGCGCTTAATTTTGGTTGCGCCTGCTCAGCTCGATGCTTGTATGACATAAACGCTATCCTCATATGATAAGAAGGCCTAGACCACTAAGCCTAAAATACTTAGCTCAAGAGACCTCAGCCCACCACCACGATGTTAACCAGTTTGTTAGGCACGACGATTTCTTTTTTGATCTCGCCAGTGATGAATTTTGCCACGCTCTCCATAGTACGAGCTTGCTCTTTTAGCTGCTCAGGATCGCTATTTGGTGCGACATCCATCTTACCACGCATCTTACCATTGACCTGTACCACCATCGTGATCATGTCCTGTACCAGCGCACTTTCATCAACGGTTGGGTAGTCTAAGGTTAAGGTATCAAGGCCTAACTGCTCAAGCAGATGCTCGCCAACGTGCGGCGCATATACAGACAGCATAATCAGCAGATTGGTCAATGCTTCGTGTTTGACGTGCAGCTCTTGCTCATTACTCGCATTAAAGCCAGTCAGCTCATTAGCAAGTTCCATAAGGCTTGATACAGGTGTGTTCAGTGCCAGACGATCACCCAAGTCACTGTCGATCTTAGCAATTGTTTCGTGCGTTTTACGGCGTAAGTTTTTGGCTTCTTTGCTTAGACCGTCTGTGTTCAAGGTAGCACTGTTCAGCGTATCAATGCTGATATTGGCGGCCGTTAGCGCTTGCATATGGTCGGTTGCAATACGCCATACTTTCTTCACAAAGTTATAAGGGCCTTTTAGCGCGTCATCTGACCATTCAAGCGTTTGATCCGCAGGCGCAGTAAATAGCGTATATAGACGAACCGTATCAGCACCATATTTATCAATGGTTAGCTGTGGATCTACGCCATTGTTTTTTGATTTAGACATTTTTTCGATTTTGCCAATCGTCACTGGCTGACCATCTGACTTCAAGATAGCTTTGATTGGTTGACCACGTTCGTTGAAGTCAATATCGATATCTTCTGCAAAGTAGTAGGTCGTACTACCATCCGCATTGACGCGGTAGAACGTACCAGCAAGCACCATGCCTTGAGTCATTAGATTGGCAAATGGCTCGTCGCCTGTGACTAAGTTTTCGTCGCGCATCAGCTTATGGAAGAAACGTGCATACAATAGATGCATCACCGCATGCTCGACACCACCGACGTATTGATCGACAGGCAACCATTTGTTAGCAGCAGACTTGTTGACCATGTTTTGTGCGTCATTTGGGCTAGCAAAACGTGCGTAGTACCAGCTAGATTCTACAAAGGTATCAAAGGTATCGGTCTCACGCTCAGCAGGGTTGCCACATTTAGGACAAGTGGTATTGACAAACTCTGGGATGTTCTTGAGTGGGTTACCTCGACCATCAGGTACGACGTCGGTTGGCAACACAACTGGTAGGTCTTGCTCTTCAACAGGCACCGTACCACAATGCTCACAGTTGATCATTGGGATAGGGCAACCCCAATAGCGCTGGCGAGACACACCCCAATCACGTAGGCGATACTGGATCTTTTTCTTAGCCAGCTCTTTTGGCTCAAGCTTGGCAAGCATTGCTTCGAATGCTTGCTCAAAGTCTAGACCATCAAACTCACCTGAATTAACTAAGGTATTGCGCTCGGTATAAGCAAAATTGACCTCACTATCGTTCGCTTTGGCATCTGCTTTTAGCTCATCAAAGTAACCTTCAGGCACATTGATGACTTGCTTAATTGGTAGGTTGTACTTCACCGCAAATTCGTAATCGCGCTCATCGTGAGCAGGTACTGCCATGACTGCGCCTGAGCCGTAGCTCATCAGTACGTAGTTGGCAACCCAAACTGGGACTTCTTCACCAGTCAGAGGATGCGTCACAGTGAGGCCTGTATCCATACCGATTTTTTCGGCCTTGGCCAAATCCGCTTCAGCGACTGAGCCTTTTTTGCACAGGGCGCAGAATTGGGCGATTGCGTCATCTTGCTCAGAGGCATACTGTGCAAGTGGATGCTCTGCGGCCACGGCAACATAAGTCACACCCATCAAGGTGTCAGGACGAGTAGTGAACACATCTAAGGTGTTTTCTTCACCAGCAAGCTCATAAGGGAAGTGGACTTCCATACCAGCACTACGACCAATCCAGTTGCGCTGCATAGTCAGTACTTCAGATGGCCAATGACCTTCTAGCTGATCCAAATCATCCAACAGCTCATCAGCATAGTCAGTGATGTTGAAGTAGTACATTGGGATGTCGCGTTTTTCGACTGCAGCACCACTACGCCAGCCTTTACCATCGATGACTTGCTCGTTTGCTAAGACGGTATTGTCAACAGGATCCCAGTTGACCGTCGATAGCTTTTTGTAGACTAGGCCTTTTTTGTACAATTGCAAGAATAACCACTGCTCCCACTGATAATACTCAGGGCTACAAGTGGCAAATTCACGTGACCAGTCAATAGACAAGCCTAGCAATTTAAGCTGTGCACGCATACTGTCAATATTGGCAAATGTCCATGCTGCAGGCGGCGTTTGGTTAGCAATCGCTGCGTTTTCCGCTGGCAGGCCAAAACCATCCCAACCCATTGGCTGCATGACTTCATAGCCTTTGAGGCGATAATAACGGCTCAATACGTCAGAAATCGTATAGTTACGGACGTGGCCCATATGCAGCTTGCCACTTGGATAAGGGAACATCGACAGCATGTAACGACTCGGCTTATCGCTTGGCTCGTTACTTACTTCAAAGCGCTTGTCAGTTGCCCACTTGGTCTGCTGCGCGGCTTCTATCGCTTGTGGGTTATAATAATTGTTTTCTGTTTGGTCTGCTGTCACGGCGTTGCTCATAGTCGGCTCGAAATTGGTTGATACTGATTTGTTTAATACGGATCAAAATAGGTGGAATTTGACAATGCCATAGCATAGCGTAATTTGGCGAAAATTGCGATTGATTGTGACGTTGTTATAGTTGAAGATAGGTGCTTAGTCTTTATAAACAGATGTTCTATTAATCACCTAATACAGTAGACGCAATATGAGTGAAGTTATTCTTAAGCAACCTGTCAGTGTACTTAATCGTAACGTTAAGTTCGATATCAAAGATTTTTTTATTCAGGCATCCAAAACTGCTGTTCAAGCTACTGCTCAAGGGGCAACTGGAAACTTAATAGGTAGTGCAGCGACGATTGTTAAAGGTATATTTGATATATCTAAGACTACAGAGCTTGAGTTAAAGGTTGAAGAGTTAGCATGGTTGCTTATTGCCCGTTCTCTAACTCAGGCTATCACTGAGATGCTAACTAGCGATCAGGATTTATTCGGTAGTAATATTGATGAAGCGGCGATAGCAAATGTCGCTGCTAAGATAGAAGATAAAATTAATGAGTCAGAAATTTCTATAGATAATGATTTTTTTGAAGCGCCTCATTACTTAGTTCTATTAGATGATTTGGAAATTGCTTTAATTGAATGGTTCCAGCAATTAGGACTTGATGAAGCCAAAGCCAAATCAACTTATGAGCGTTTAAAAGGTCAGTTTACTTTTTCACTTGATAAAGAATGGGTAACTAACGCTTCACAATATACCTCAATTATAGATCAATTAAATACGCCATTTACTAAGGCTACTGTTAAGCAAAGAAGCATTAGACAGTATCATTCGTGGCTGCAGCAACAAGTCAATGAGCGTATGTTTGATGAGGCATTTGGATTAAGGCAGATATATGTACCTCTACGTGCATACTACGAAGTGCGTAATCAGTCTACTGATAATGAGGAGCAAGAAATAATAAGTTCTGAAGAGAACATTATTATTAATTCAAGAGCTCAGCAAAACATTAGCAAAAAAGTATGTGATTTATATAGTGAAATTAGTGATTGGCTTTCTACTTATCAAGAAAGTGATACTCTACGTATTATCAGTGGTGGACCTGGATCAGGTAAATCTTCATTTGCAAAAATTTTGGCAGCTAAACTAGCAGAAAAGTCAGGTCAAGCAGTCCTGTTTATTCCTTTACACCGTTTCAGGCTTGATGATTATCTGTTAGAAGCGGTCAGGAAGTTCGTCTCTATTAATCCCATACTAATGAATACTGATCTGACTAATGAGTATGACTTATTACTTATATTTGACGGTCTAGATGAGTTATCTATGCAAAGTGGCAGTAATGCGAAAGAAGCTGCAAGTAGCTTTATAGAAGAAGTAAAGGTCGCGCTAAGAGATCAGAGTTCTTTACGCTGGAAGGCTATCATTACTGGTCGCGAGTTGTCAGTACAATCACAAAAAAGTCAGCTCAAAAAAGAAAAAATCGTACTACATTTATTACCATACTTTATCAGTGATGATGAAAGGGAAGAGTTTGATGATTCAGAAGGGTTGTTAATAGAGGATCAGCGTAATAACTGGTGGCAAAAGCTTGCTGAATTAAAAGGGTTGGAGTTTGACAGTCTACCAAATGAGTTAGCGACAGAACATCTGGAACCTATTACGACAGAGCCACTACTTAATTATCTCGTATCACTGAGCTACTTAAGACAAGATGTTACTTTTACAGAAGATACCAACCTGAATCAAATATATGCAGATTTACTAGACTCAGTTCACGAAAGAAAATATACAGCTACCGGTATTCATAAAAGTTTAAATGACATGGATAAAGACAATTTTATCCGAATATTACAAGAAATTGCTTTGGCAGTTTGGCATGAAAATGGACGTACTGCTACTGTTGATCAAATAAAAAAGCAGTGTGAAGTTGCTAATATAGTTAGTTATTTCGGAGAATTTTCTAATGATATGAAATCTGGTGTCACTCGGTTGTTGATGGCATTCTATTTTAGAGAGTTTGGAAATAATCAAGGTGACAAGACTTTTGAGTTCACGCACAAAAGCTTCGGAGAGTATCTGACAGCAAAAAGAATTATGCTAGAACTAGAAATAATGTTAGAAGAAGTTGAGCGTAGTAGGAAGCGTGCAGGTACTGGATGGACAGTTGAAGAGGCATTTGAGAAGTGGATAAGAGTTTGTGGACCTCAGTACATTTCATATGAATTGCAAAGATTCATAGAAGGTGAATTCGACATATTATTACTAGAAAACCATGGACTTAAAACTATAGAGAATTATCAACAATTAATAATTGAAATGATAAAAATGGCTGTAAATGGCGAATCACCTGTTAAAAGGTTGAACTTGAATAATTTTAAGGAGGATTTAAATTATAGCCGTAATTCTGAGAGTGCTATGATAATAATTCATTCTATATGTGCTAAAAAAATAGAGAAAACTTTTAAAGATATTAATTTTGATAATACACTTAGTTTCGATCAATGGCTGCATAGAATAAATTATAGAATAGGAGCACAACTCAATAATTTAGATCTTAGCGGTTGTAATTTACGTAATGTTTTTCTGGACTGTAGTTTTAATTCAGCAATACTAGATGATGCTAATTTAGTTTTTTCCAGTCTATACCTGTCAACATTTAAAGGTACAAGCCTTGAAAATGCAAATCTATATAGTGTGGATTTAGAAGATACAAATTTCGAAGGTGCAAATTTAAAAAATGCAAAACTTGGAGGGTCTTCACTCAAGAATGCTAATCTAAAGAATGCTAATATTGATGGCACAGAATTTACCCATGCTAATCTTGAAAATGCCAATTTTGAAGGCACGAACTATGAAAAAGCAATCTTCACAGGGGCAAATTTAAAAGGCACCATTTTAGAAGATTTATACACATCAGAAGAAAAATCAGAGGAAGAAGAATGACCATCACCATTTACGGCATCAAGTCTTGCAGCACCATGAAAAAAGTGTTTACTAAGCTGGATGAGCTAGGCGTCAGCTACGAGTTTCACGATTATAAAAAACAAGGCATCAACAAAGAGGCGGTACAGCGCTGGGTGAGTGAGCTGGGCATTGATAGAGTGCTTAATAAACGCGGTACAACATGGCGCAAACTAGAGGATAGCCAAAAACAAGCCGCTGATGACAATGTAGATGCCGCGATAGATTTACTCGTAGAAAATACCAGCATGATTAAACGTCCGATGGTAGAAGGTCAGCTGGCAGATAAAGATCAGTCAATTCTATTATGTGGTTTTGATGAAGCGGAGTTTGAGACGGCTTTTTCGTAGAGAGGTGATTTTCTATTTATTATTCTACGCAACCAGCAATCAAGTATTTCTACTCTAAAAGCCTAACAGTTTAAAAAAACGCAAAAGAGCCCAAGCTAATGCAAAGCTCGGGCTCTTTTTTATTGATAGCTGATAATAGGCACATTTTGTGAGTCTAATTATGCATCTATCTCACGGCTGATTAGGGTGCCAACGCCTTCATTAGTGAAAATCTCCAACAAGGTCGCGTGGGGTACACGGCCATCGACGATAACGGCACTTTTGACGCCGCTACGTACCGCATCAAGCGCGCACTGAATTTTGGGAATCATGCCGCCTGAGATAGTGCCATCTTCGATTAAGCTATCGACTTTCTTTGGCGTGAGTCCAGTCACCACTTCGCCGTCACGTCCCAATACGCCTTTGATATTAGTTAATAGCATTAGTTTCTCTGCTTGTAAAAACTCTGCCACTTTACCTGCGACCAAATCTGCATTGATGTTATAAGTATTGCCTTCAGCGTCAACGCCAAGTGGCGCGATTACAGGGATAAAATCAGAGGCAATCAACATGTTAATTACATCTTTATTGACACTGACCACATTACCGACGAATCCTAAATCAACTGGTACAGCGATACCGTCTGCGCCAATTTTTTCCATCATCAGTTTTTTGGCTTGAATCAAATTGGCATCTTTACCTGTAAGACCAATCGCGCGACCGCCATGTTTATTAATCAGGCTAACAATCGATTTATTGACGCTACCGCCCAAGACCATCTCTACGATATCCATGGTGCTTTTGTCAGTGACGCGCATCCCATCGATACGATCTGATTGACGACCGAGCTCTTTTAGGAGGTTGTCAACTTGCGGGCCGCCACCATGTACGACTACTGGATGCATACCGACGGTTTTTAGCAAAACAATATCACGAGCAAATGAGCTCTCAAGCTCAGGGTCGGTCATGGCGTTGCCGCCGTATTTTACGACGATGAGTTTATCAACAAAACGCTGGATATAGGGCAGAGCAGTGGTCAATACTTCAGCGGTGTTTTTGGCATCATCTAAATTAAGCGTCATTACAAACTCCTAAGGGCCGGTTTTAAATTGGTTGTTTTTCTACTATGTCTAATGAGACAGTTATATGTTTTATGAGGCTACTCCGCGGGAATAGCAAGAATCTGTTCTGCTAGCGCTGCATTAAATGGTCGGCATAAAGCGGCAAATGTCGCCTGAATATCTTTTAGGTCATCTATACTGTCACCTGCAAAGCGCGCGGTCAGGCTATTGCTGGTATTTGATTGGCGCAGTACGCCAAAGCCATGCGCAAAATCTAAGCGCACACCATCGATACAGCTCAGCTTGGTTCCTACAGGTAATAATTCATGCGTCTGTTTTAATGCTATTTGCGCCTTCGCAGTAGCGCAGGTACACACTGATGACTTGCATGTTGTGGCAGGCAGGCAAGTATCTTTTAATTGCTGATTAGATGAAGAATCAGTATGAGTAGACATATCTACTAGATACTGCAAGTAATGGCAAAATCTCGTTAGTTGCTCTACGAGAGAGCAGTCGGTAGTAGCTGTTTTCGGCATTGGCAAATAATGGTCAGCAGTACTGACTATAGTGGGTAAGCTTTGGATGATATCTGATAGTGGTTTTTTATCATTAATGTCATTATGAGGTTGGTCAAGCCAATGCAGCAACCGTAATGCAGCATACATCGCATCATCGTAGGGAATAAAGCGGCTGTCATTAAAGATGAAATGTCCTGATAATTCACCAGCGAAGACAATCTGATTGTCAGGATGCTGTACCTGTTGGCGCATAAAGCTGCTGCCAGTCTTGCTAATCACAGGTGTAGTACCAAGCTCAGATAACAGTCTTGGTAAATGATGGGCGCACTTAATATCGAAAAGAACTTCAGATGCTAATAAAGAGTTGCTCAAGGAGTTAGGATGTTCAGTAATAGCAATACGTGCCAATAAATAGAGCAAATGATCGGGCGTAACTATCTTGCCGTTGTTATCAACGACCATTAAACGATCGCCATCGCCATCAAAAGCCAAGCCTATATCTGCTGCGTGCAAAACAACGGCTCGCTGCAATTCGTTTAGGCGGTTTGGTTCGGTGGGGTCTGGATTACCAAGAGGGAAATTACCATCAGGTATGTCATTGAGAAAAATGACCTGTTGGCAAAAACGTTCAAACAGGCACCGAGCAATGCTCCCAGTTGCGCCATGCATACAGTCAATGACTATGACCAAATCAAGTTTATAAGCGCTTTTCTGATTGGCTGCAGTTGCCGAGTGAGTATGTTGAAATAATTGTTCAAATACCTGCTCAATAGCATTGATATAAACGCTTGCTACTTGATCAGTAGGTAGTTGCTCAAGCAAATCTATTGGTAATTTTGAGTCGTAGTTATTATCAATGTTTTCTGAATGCAAGATAGGATTGTTAGCTTGATTATCGGGATAAGAGTGACGATCATGACTGGTCGTTAGCTGATGATAGAGCGTCTGTATCTCGGAGCTACTAGGGGACTTGTTATTCACCAACCATTTGATGCCTAGTATGTCTTTAGCAGAATGGCTCGCTGTTGCAACTATGCCATGACCTTGATATTGCATTGCCCAAAATGCCATCATCGGCGTGGTAACCAGACCTAATTGGATTACGCGTAAACCCTGCTGAGCTAGTACAGTAGAGAGCGTACGTGCAATAGCCTCACTACCAATGCGCATATCATAACCAATAACGACAACATTCTGCTTAGTATCAACAGAGGCATTAGCATTGTTGTTTTGAGTCGGTTGGCTATCTTGGGCATTGTAGAGAGTAGCAAAAGCATTGCCTAACGCTTGTATAAAACTGCTAGTAAAATACTGGTTGGTACCACGAATATCATAAGCACGGAATAAGGATTGCTGCGCCGCAAAAGGTGGCATTGCTTACTCTCCTTATAACCATGATAGATGTTCAATGATAAATAAAAATGAATAGTGCAAGGTTTTAGATATAGTTTAAGCAAGATCCTAAACGCTATCTAAAAAGTTGTCAGAAAAATTGACCAACAAAATAGCTACTACTGACGACCTGAATGTCCAAACCCACCTGCACCGCGTACGCTTTCATCACTGAACTCTGCAACCACTTCAAACTCAGGACGGGCAACAGGTACCACGATGTACTGTGCCATACGCTCAGCTGGATTAAGAACAAAATCTTCGCTACTGCGGTTCCAAATACTAACCATCAGCTCGCCTTGATAATCGGCATCGATTAACCCAACCAAGTTACCCAAGACGATACCGTGCTTATGGCCAAGACCTGAACGCGGTAAAATCATACCTGCATAATTAGGATCTTGAATATAAACCGCAAGGCCTGTGCCAATTAAATGGGTTTCACCTGCTCTAATCGTTAATGGCTCATCGATGCAAGCACGCAAGTCAATACCTGCACTGCCATCGGTGGCACGAGTTGGTAGAGAAAATGCTTCGTCTTCAGTAATTTTAGGGTTTACCACTTTAACTTGTACAGCTTGCATAACACACTCACTTAACGATTTGATGGTTTTTAAATTATGATTTCAAACTATGACTTTGAACTATGGTTTTAAATAAATCTTATTCGACATTTTTATATAAATAACAATTCTATATTTTAATTATTCAGCAATTCAGCAATTCAGCAATTCAGCAATTCAGCAATTCAGCAATTCAGCAATCAACTAGAGTATCAATACGCTGGCCAATCCTAAAAAGGACATAAAGCCGACGATATCCGTGACAGTCGTTAGGATAACCGAAGCAGATAGAGCAGGGTCGATATTCATTCTTTTTAGCATCAACGGTATGCTGATCCCCGAGACGTTAGCTGCAGTCATGTTGATTGCAATGGCAAAACCGATGACGGCACTGATCTTAATATCATGAAACCATAACTGAGCAATAAACGCCATAATTATCGCCCAGATGATACCGTTTATCGCACCCACCCACAGCTCTTTATTCAACAGCCAGACACGGTTAGAACCACCGATTTGACCCATCGCCATACCGCGGATAACGACCGTTAGCGTTTGCGAGCCAGCAATACCGCCCATACTAGCGACCACTGGCATCAATATCGCTAGTGCCACGACTTGTGCCAATACTTCTTCGAACTGTCCAATCACTGCTGCGGCCAATAGGGCGGTACATAAATTGATACCTAGCCAAACGCTACGGCTTTTGGCGCTGGTTAGGATAGGGGCAAACAGCTCTTCATCTTGGCTAACACCAGCGAGGTTTTTCATGGTGCTGTCGACATCATCTTGGATAATCTCCATGATGTCCTCACCGTTTAGTTGACCAACCAGCTCGCCATGGCTATTGATTACAGGCGCAAAACGAATATCCTCTGAACGAAAAATCGCGGCAGCATCTTGGATATCCAAGCGATCATTAATCGTAATAGCAGTATCAATCAGCTCCGAGACCAAGGTGTTTTGTCTATGCTTAATTAAGTCTACTAGACTGAGTAGGCCTAGCAATTGTTGGCTTTGATCAACAACGAGCAGCTCTTGGCTCTCGTCATCGAGCAGGTCGTCGTTTTCACGCAGCCACTCTTGTACATCCGCCAAATAGATATCATCCCTTATCTGGATAATATCTGGATCCATATAGCTACCCACTTCCCAGTCAGCATAGGTATCAAGCTTATTGACTTGGACCCGCGTCTCTTCGTCCAGCGTTGCCATGACTGAGGTACGTACGCTCTCAGTGACAGTGTCCAAAATCTCAGAGATATCTTGAGCATCAAGGTCTTGGGTAAACAAGGAGATTTCTTGAGAAGAAATGTTCTCCATTAATGGTTGGCGTGTATCGACATCTAGCTCGGCAAGCACTTCACCTTTGATGTGCTCTGGCACCTGCGCCCAAATCAACAGACGGTTTTGAGTTGGGAAGGACTCTAGTAGGTTGGCAATCTCGTATTCGGACTGCTTTTCCAAAAACTCCGTAATGGCCTCGTATGCTTTATTAGCAACCAACCCCTGCAGATACAGAAGCTTATATTCGGCACTATATTCAGCCGAATTATAGTCTCCTGACAGCATGGCAGTTCGTTCCTGATTTGGCATCGGGGTAGGCATAAGTGTTCCAAATTTTTACAGTCAATTTTTTACAGTATATAAAGAGCAATAATAATGACGATTATAACAATCGCCTTTTGCGCAGTCTAAAGCGTGTTCTCTTGAGCGTTTTACTTAAGTGTTGATTACTCAGATGCTTAAATGTTTTGAGTAAGATTAACGCTTACCCAGTAACGCTCGAATATTGGCCAGATATTCATCAGCGACGGCTTCTGGGTCTTTGGTCGCTTTTTTCTTTTTCGCTTTGGCAGGCCAATCAATATGATCCTCAGGCAACTCATCCAAAAATCTTGACTCTGAGGTAACGCGCATCTGACCACCGGCACGGCGCTGGGTCGCGAGCGTCAATGTCAGCTCACGGCGCGCACGGGTAATGCCCACGTACATCAGACGGCGCTCTTCTTCGACCGTCTCACTCATGATAGAGTTGCGATGCGGTAACATCTCTTCCTCAAGCCCCATGATATAAACAAAATCAAACTCCAAGCCCTTTGCCGCATGTAAGGTCATCAAGTTAACTTTGTTAGTGTTCTCTTCTTCTTGCTGCTGCTCGAGCATATCAAGCAAAACCAGTTTACGAATGATGGTATCAATCGTCCGATCTTCGTCTTCTTCAGCACGATTAATCAACGACTGAATACTGGTGTAGAGCATATCGATATTATCAATACGGTTTTTTTCTTGTTGCGGCGTTTTGGCATCGCTACGGACAAAGTCAATATAACCTGTCTCATCAATCATCTGGCGTACGATAGGTACAGGGTCTGGGTGTTGATCCAGCTCACGCGTATAGTGTTCAATGAACTCACCAAACTCTTTTATCGTACCATAAGCCTTTGATGGCAATACATGAGTCAGACCAGCGTGGGTACAAGAGGCCAGTAACGATATGCTGTGCTCTTGCGCAAACAAACCGAGTTTTTCTAGCGTGGCTGGTCCCATACCGCGCTTAGGCGTGTTGATAATACGCAAAAATGCGCTGTCATCTTCAGGGTTCAAAATCAGGCGCAAATACCCCATGATGTCTTTGATTTCACTACGCGCAAAGAATGACTGACCACCCGATAACTTATAAGGCACTTGCAGCTGACGCAGTTGTGCCTCTAGCATACGTGCTTGAAAGTTACTACGGTACAGCACCGCATACTGTTCCCATTCATTACCGAAACGCAGTTTATGCGTGACGATTTCTTTGGCCACGCGCTCCGATTCATCATCGTCATTACGACAATTAATAATGCGGATTTTTTCGCCTTGACCTTTATCTGACCACAGTTTTTTCTCAAATAAATGCTCGTTATTAAGAATAACGGCGTTGGCAGAAGTCAAGATACGTGTGGTTGAGCGGTAATTTTGCTCAAGCATAACGATTTTCAGTTTTGGAAAATCTTCTTTTAGTAGCGCCATGTTTTCGGGCTTTGCCCCGCGCCATGCATAGATAGATTGATCATCATCACCTACCACGGTGAAGCGACCTTGCGGGCCAACCAAATATTTAATCATCTCATACTGCGCTGTATTGGTGTCCTGATACTCATCGACCAATAGATAACGAATACGGTTCTGCCACTTGTCACGCAGTTCTCTATTTTCACGTAATATCTTGGTTGGCAATACAATCAAGTCATCAAAATCGACCGCATTATACGCACGCAAGTTACGCTCATAAAGCGCATATAGCGTGGCAAAAATCATGTCTTCTGGATCGTCTAGCGTTTCCATCGCCTTATCGGGCTCGACCAAATCATTTTTCCAATCAGAAATCATTTTGATGGCTTTACCGACCAACTCGCGGCTTTCAGCGCCACTCAAGTTGTCGCGCATCATCAGCTCCATCAGCAAGCGCTTACTGTCGTCGCTGTCCATGATAGAAAAGTTGCCTTTTAGCGGGGTATGAATCAGCTCATAGCGTAAAAACTGTAAACCAAATTGGTGAAACGTCGACACCGTTAGCCCGCGCATTTTTTCGCTTGGTAGCAGTTTGCTTACCCGCGCTTTCATCTCACGTGCCGCTTTATTGGTAAAGGTCACGGCGGTGATGCGCTCAGCTGGCATGTCACATTCTTGGATTAGGTAAGCAATCTTACGCGTAATCACAGAGGTTTTGCCGGAACCCGCACCTGCGAGTACAAGTAATGGACCAGATACGTAGAGCATGGCTTCTTGTTGTTTGGGATTGAGTTGACTCATAACGTGACCTGTAAGACAAAAGCGAAGAGAAGGGTAGCGCTGATATGACAAAGATAGATAAACGCAGCGCGCATCATCAAAACTCGTATCGTTGCGATATTTTAATAATCTTTATTATAAGAATAATAGAATTTAAGGTTTGATGATGGCATATCATAAAAATCTGGTGGGTCATTATAAAGCAAAAATGCTCACTTTGGGGGAGGACTTGGGTGATGAAAGTGGGGTATTCGGACACTTGATTTTTGACAAATAGCATGGCAGTGTTTGCTCGTAGCCAAAAGTACGGATTTGGGGTTAATATAAGGTAAGGTCTATATCATAATTCATAGTAAAAAAAACACATTTTTTTTACACAGAAAGTGACCGTTCAATACAGTTAAAAACTAGCTTTTAGGCACTGATATGCGTATAGTACGTAAATAATTTATGCCAGTTGTCACGTCATTGTTGACCACGTGTAATGAGCTATTAAATCAATTAAGTAAGCAGTCAGATATGATATTGATTTAATACGTTGATCTTACGTTGTTAGAAGATGCGTTGGGCGACCAGCCTTTATCCGCGCGCATACCGGAATCTCTACAGTTGGTCACGTCTGACATCGTCGTCAATAATCTTGATAATTGGTTGTTACCAGCAAAATACCTAACATGTGACTCAATGACAGTTACTTAAACACAGTGACAGTTACTGAAGTGCAGTGACAATTACTTAAATAAAGTCACTTTTTAAATAAAGTCACTTTGTGTTTTCGTCTGCGTTATACCTGTCGCAACATGGCCTGAGTGGGTCAGTGCTTGCGCTGTGTCTAACACTCGATTGGGTGAGGAGCACGTATTATCATGTCTGCTTTTAATTGGTCAGCCATTGCTTTTATCTTAGCCGCCATTGGGCTAGTTGTCTTTATGCTGGTCGTACCGCGCTTACTTGGCGGTCGCTCTCAAGGCTCACAAAAGGAAGAAGTGTTTGAAGCGGGTGTTGTCGGATCTGGCAACGCCCGTATTCGTTTGTCTGCCAAATTTTATTTGGTCGCAATCTTCTTTGTGATTTTTGATTTAGAGGCACTATATCTCTACGCTTATGCTGTGTCGGTACGCGAGGCAGGCTGGCTTGGCTTTGCTGCCGCTGGCACGTTTATCACTATTCTGATTATCGGTTTGATTTACGAGCTGAGCTTGGGTGCGATGAACTGGGCACCTGCTGACAAGCTACGCAAAAAAGCACGCTTATATGCGGCGCCTGCAGGCTTTAATTTGGCAGACATCACCAAGTTTGATGGTGCTCATGAGCTAATGGTCGATCCGACAGGTAAAGTACCCGCACAGTCATCCGGTCAAATCAATGTCTCGAACAATATTGAGACCAATCGTCGTCATCTACAAAACATCGATCATATTAATACCACGGGTAACGTTACTTCTGTGGATTTTGCGACGTCTGCTCAGCAGGACAAAACTGAACGTTAATAGCAGTTGATGCTCAGCCTATAGCGTTTGCAAAAACGAGCAGCAAAGCATGAAAGCGTCAGTTCTGTTTGTATTAATGATCGCTGATGATTAGCCACTTATTAATAATAAAATTATGGCGACAGCGCGAGCAAGATGATTGCCACGCCAAGCCTAATATGAAGGTTGTATGTTATGAAATACACATTAACAAAAGCCAACCCCGATGCAGATACCTATCCTGCACAGACCAGCCAAACGGTCAATGATCCTATCGAAGATGAAGTGAATAAAAACGTCTTTATGGGTCGTCTTGAAGACCTCGTTCATTCAACAGCAAACTGGGGGCGTAAGAACTCACTTTGGCCATTTAACTTTGGTACCTCTTGCTGTTATGTTGAATACGCTACTACCTTAACCGCCGTTCATGATTTGTCACGTTTTGGGGCAGAGGTTATTCGTGCCTCGCCTCGTCAGGCGGATGTCATGATCGTCGCTGGTACTTGCTTCGTTAAAATGGCACCTGTCATCCAGCGCCTATATGAGCAAATGCTTGAGCCAAAATGGGTTATCTCTATGGGTGCCTGTGCCAACTCGGGCGGCATGTACGATATTTATTCTGTCGTACAAGGTGTCGATAAGATTATCCCTGTTGATGTGTATGTGCCAGGTTGTCCGCCGCGTCCAGAAGCGCTTATTCAGGGTTTGATGTTGTTACAAGAATCTATTACTAAAGAGCGTCGTCCGCTGGGTATCCATGTCAATGAGCAGGGTATCTATCAGCCGCAAATGACGCCTGAGCGTGACCGTAAGCAGGCAGATCGTATCGCTGTCAAAAACTTGCGCAGCCCAGACAGTATTTAAGTCTTAAACAGCATTTAGACTTATAGCAACAGTTTCAATATTTTATGCGCTTATCATAGTTCGGTTATGATTAACATAGTTCAGTTATGATTAATGAAGGAATACATCATTCATGGTCACGGTAGTCGAAAACATAGATCCTAAGATCAAGCCCGTCCCAGCAGTCATCATAGAGCTGGAGCAAAAGTATGCTGGTAAATTTGTCGTGCAGCAGACTGTGGATGAGATTCCAACGGTTTGGGTGGCGCGTGCTGATTTATTAGATATTCTCTTATTCTTGCGCAAACTGCCTAAGCCTTATGTCATGCTATTTGACTTATCAGCGATAGATGAGCGTTTACGTCAGCATCGCGCGGGTTTGCCTGACAGTGACTTTACAGTGTTTTATCACTTGATGTCGCTTGAACGCAATAGTGATGTACGTATCAAGGTCGCGCTAAGCGAAGACGATGTCAATGTACCGAGCGCCACCAATATTTGGCCAAATGCCAACTGGTATGAGCGCGAAGTGTGGGACATGTTCGGTATTGTCTTCACAGGTCATCCGCATTTGACCCGTATCTTATTGCCAAAATACTGGGAAGGTCATCCACTGCGTAAAGAGTATCATGCGCGCGCGACTGAATTTACCCCGTACTTCTTGAATACGGCCAAGCAGCAATACGAGCAAGAGAATCTGCGTTTTGTCCCAGAAGAGTGGGGCATGAAGCGTTCGGGTCGCGATGAAGACTTTATGTTCTTGAACATCGGTCCTAATCATCCCTCTGCTCACGGTGCTTTCCGTTTGGTACTACAGCTAGATGGTGAAGAAGTCGTCGATTGTATTCCTGATATCGGCTATCACCATCGCGGCGCAGAAAAGATGGCTGAGCGTCAAACATGGCACTCATTTATTCCTTATACCGACCGTATTGATTATCTCGGTGGTGTGATGAATGAGCTGCCGTACATCATGTCGGTCGAAAAGCTGGCTGGAATCACCATTCCACCGCGCGCTGAAACCATCCGCGTGATGATGAGTGAGTTTTTCCGTATTACCAATAACTTACTATTCGTCGGTACGTTCATTCAGGATGCGGGCGGTATGACCCCTGTATTCTATATGTTTACCGATCGCCAAAAAGCCTATGACGTCATCGAAGCCGTGACTGGCTATCGTATGCATCCTGCTTGGTTCCGCATCGGCGGTACAGCTGCTGATCTGCCACGTGGTTGGCAGCGTCTGGTGCGTGAGTTCTTAGATTGGATGCCAAAACGCTTGGACGAATATGTCAAAGCAGCATTGCAAAACAGCGTGCTCAAAGGCCGTACCCAAGGGGTTGCTCAGTATAACGCCAAGCAAGCACTTGCTTGGGGCGTGACGGGCGCTGGTCTGCGCGCGACAGGCGTTGATTTCGATCTGCGTAAAGCACGTCCATACATGGGCTATGAAAATTACGATTTTGAAGTGCCAGTTGGTTACAACGGTGATGCTTATGACCGCTGTATGGTCAAAGTCGAAGAGATGCGTCAGTCATTGCGTATTATCCGTCAATGTATGGACAATATGCCACAAGGCCCTTACAAAGCGGATCATCCACTGGCTGTACCACCGCCAAAAGACCGTACATTAAATGATATCGAAACGCTTATTAATCACTTTATCTCGGTATCTTGGGGTCCTGTGATGCCAGCGGGCGAATGTACAACGATCGTTGAGGCGACCAAAGGTCTGAACAGTTATTACATCACCTCAGACAAGGCCACGATGAGCTATCGTACCCGTATTCGTACGCCGACATTTGCGCATTTACAACAGATGCCATCGGTCATCAATGGCTCGCTGGTTTCTGATGCCATTATGTACCTAGCATCGATTGATATTGTGATGGCGGATTGTGATCGTTAGAGCCGCTGCTTCAAAAGTATTTGTTCATCAATATATTATTGCCTGATGGCACACCAAAATGCTGTCACTCGCCAATATAACCACAGTTTTAATCAGACTGATATTGGCTTGTGATAGAGCAGGATGAGTGAGGAAAGACAGAAGATTATGAAAATTGTTTCCGACAAAATGCCAAAAGTAGATGTGGAAAGCATTCTCACTAGTGATGAAATTGCTGCCATTCATGAGTTTATGCACCATTACCCACAGGCGCGTGCCGCCTCGCTAGATGCGCTAAAAATCGTGCAAAAGCGCAACGGTTGGGTCAATGATGCGCAAGCAAACGCCATTGCCAATATCCTAGATATCCCGATGTCAGATATGGATGGGGTTGCGACTTTCTTTAACCGTATATATCGCCAACCTGTCGGTCGCCATGTGATTCTCATCTGTGACTCTGTGGCGTGTTATTTGACAGGCTATGAGGCGCTGTCAGCTGAGATTAGATCGCAGTTGGGTATTGAGTACGGTCAAACCACTGCTGATGGTCGTTTTACGCTATTGCCAATTTGCTGCTTGGGCAACTGCGATAAGGGGCCGGCGGTACTGATTGATGAAGACACTTACGGCCCTGTCCAGCCATCTGAGGTCGCGCAATTATTGGAGCTATACGCATGAGTTTAACGATTTCAGAGCAAATTGCTCGTCGCGGTCAAGGCCAAGCGCCAAGCCAGCTAAATGCACAGCGTGTTCCAATCTATGGTGATAAAGCGACAGCCACTAGCGAAACCAAGCCATTGACGTGGCGTTTGGCGCATCATGATGCGGTGCTTGATTTAGCCACTTATGAATCTCTAAAAGGCTTTACGGGTCTAAAAGAAGCGCTATCTAAGTCGCCTAAAGACGTCGGCAATATGATTAAAGCCGCCAATGTCCGAGGTCGCGGTGGTGCAGGCTTTAACGCTGGTCTTAAATGGTCATTTATGTCGCCGCCGGATGGTTTGCCGCGCTATCTCATCTGTAATGCGGATGAAATGGAGCCGGGCACATTCAAAGACCGTTTGCTCATGGAGCGTCTGCCGTTTCAGCTGATCGAAGGTATGCTAATTACCGCTCATGCGATTGGTGCCACTGACGGTTATATCTTTATCCGCGGTGAGTATATCTTGGCCGCTGAGCGTTTGGTCGCTGCTATCGAAGAGTGCTTGGTCAATAATCTCATGGGCGACAATATTTTAGGCTCAGATTTTAGTTTTAATCTGCATGTGCATACGGGTGCTGGACGCTATATCTGCGGTGAAGAAACAGCGTTAATTAACTGTCTAGAAGGCCGCCGTGCTAACCCCCGTACCAAGCCGCCTTTCCCGCAAATCTCTGGTGCATGGGGTCGTCCAACCGTTGTCAATAACGTTGAAACTTTGTGTAATATGCCAGCGATTTTGAATCATGGCGTTGAATGGTATCAGTCGTTATCTGAAATCAAAGGCAAAAGTAAAACGCCGGGCACCAAACTATTCGGCTGCTCAGGTTTAGTTAATGATCCAGGCCTTTGGGAATTACCGTTTGGTTATACAGCTCGCGAAATCATTGAAGATTTAGCCGGTGGTATGAAAGATGGTAAAACACTGAAAGCTTGGCTACCGGGCGGCGCCTCGACTGACTTTTTGACCGCAGAACATTTGGATGTGGTGGTGGATTTTGACACCATTCAAAACGCTGGTAGCCGTATGGGTACTGGTCTGATTATGGTCGTCGATGAATCACAAGACATGGTGCCATTACTGCGCAACCTTGAGATTTTCTTTCAGCGTGAGTCGTGCGGTTGGTGTACACCATGCCGTGATGGTCTACCGTGGGGCGTTAAACTGCTTACAGCCATCAATGATGGTGAAGGGCAAGTGGGCGATGTAGAAAAACTAGAGGGCCTGACGCGTGACTTATGGATTGGTAAAACATTCTGTGCGCATGCCCCAGGTGCGATGGAACCACTAATGAGTGCGATTAAATATTTCCGTCCAGAGTTTGATCAAAAAATCGCGCAGGCGGTTGGTGTCGATGTTATTGATGCTGCAGCCAACCAACAGCCAGTAGTGAAATAAGGAGAGCGGCATGGCAGTCATACATATTGATGGAACCACTGTCGAAGTAGATAGCAGCGACAACTTACTACAAGCCTGCTTATCACTCGGCATTGATGTGCCGTATTTTTGTTATCATCCAGCCCTTGGCTCAGTAGGCTCGTGCCGTCAGTGCGCGGTCAAGCAATTCCAAAATAAAGAAGATATGGAAGCGGGTCGCGGTCGTCTCGTGATGTCATGTATGGTCGCTCCTGGCGATGATATGTACATCTCTGTGACTGACGATGAAGCCAAAGCATTCCGCAAGTCGATGGTTGAGCTACTCATGACCAACCATCCACATGACTGTCCAACTTGTGAAGAGGGTGGACATTGTCATTTGCAAGACATGACCTATATGTCAGGTCATAGCCGTCGTCGCTATCGATTTACCAAACGCACGCATCATAACCAAGAGCTTGGCCCATTCATCGCGCATGAGATGAACCGTTGTATCGCTTGCTATCGCTGTGTACGTTTTTATAAAGACTACGCGGGCGGCGAAGATTTGGGCGTTTATGGCTCAAACAATCGTGTTTACTTTGGCCGTGATAAAGATGGTCAGTTTGAAAGCGAATTTTCAGGTAACTTAACCGAAGTTTGCCCAACGGGTGTGTTTACTGATAAAACCCACTCTGAGCGCTATAACCGTAAATGGGATATGCAGTATGCGCCAAGCATCTGTCATGGTTGCTCGGCTGGTTGTAATATTTCACCGGGCGAGCGTTATGGTGAATTGCGCCGTATCGAAAACCGTTATAACGGCGAAGTAAACCGCTATTTCTTATGTGACCGTGGCCGCTTTGGTTATGGCTATGTCAATCGTGATGATCGTCCAACCCAAGCGCTTGAACGTATCAATGATAAGCATGTCAAAATCAATATTGACTACGCACTTGATGAAACCATCAAACGTATCAAAGATAAAAAAGTCATCGGGATTGGCTCACCACGTGCCAGCCTAGAGACTAACTTTGCGCTAAAAAATCTGGTCGGCTTTGATAACTTCTCAACAGGTCTGAATCATCAGCAGCAAGCACTGGTCAATAAATGTATTGAAGTACTCAGCACGGAAGGCATTTATAACCCTAGCATGACTGATATCGAAACGCATGATGCAGTGCTCGTATTAGGTGAAGACATCACGCAAACTTCATCACGTGTCGCGTTATCAGTACGTCAAGCCGCAAAAAATGAAGGCTTGAAAATGGCGGCGGCGCTGCAAACGCAGCCGTGGCTTGCTGAACCAGTTAAGCGTATCGCTCAAGATGCACTAAGCCCAGTCTATGTCATCGATGTAACGCAAACTAAGCTAGAAGATATCAGTAAAGTGAGCGTGGTGGCGACCCCTGAAGACATCACTAAACTTGGCTTCAAAGTTGCTGATGAAATCGCTAATTTCGCTGATGATTTAGCAGACATAACAGATCCGCAAGCAGCTGATGCAAGTGCTGAAACTGACGGTATGCAAGCGTTGGCACAGCAAATCGCTTATGACTTGATTCAAGCTGATAAGCCGTTAGTTGTTTCGGGTAGTAGCTTGTCTTCTACCGCATTGATAGAAGCAGCGGCACAGATTACCCAAGCGTTAACCCAAAAACGCGCAGCAATCAAAGCGACTGAGCAGCAGCAGGTCGAGGCACATAATGCCAAAGTACAGGCAGCGCAAGCAAAAGCGGCTAATGACCAGCCTGAAGAAGACCAAGATTTATCTGCTAAGCCAAACAAACCTGAAACGGGCGTAAATACAGAAGCTCAAGATGATGTCGAACGTGAGCCTGCTGAAAACCTTGAGTTAAAAGAAGTAAATAACGAATATCAGGTACAAGCAGGTATCTACCTAACGGTTCCTGATGCCAATAGCATGGGCGTTTGTATGCTTGGCGGTCAGTCAGTTGAAGAACTGCTAGCGACTGATTACGATGTGGTTGTGGTTGCAGAAAACCAGCTAACAGATGCGATTGATGCCAATAAATTGACGCAACTATTGACTGATAAAACGGTCATTGCATTAGATCATCAGCTCCTTGATTGGCATAAAGACGTCGATATCGTATTGCCAGCGGCTAGCTTTGCAGAAGCAGATGGTACATTGATATCGGCTGAAGGCCGTGCGCAGCGCTTCTTCCAAGTTTACGATAACGAATACTACCATCCAATGAGCAGCATTAAAGAAGGCTGGCGCTGGATACATGCTGTGCATAGCAGCATTGAAGGTCGTGATGTCGATTGGACGCAATTAGATGATGTCATTAATGCATTGATTGCCACCCATCCTAAACTTGCGGGTATTAAAGGCGCTGCGCCTGATGCTGATTACCGTATAACGGGTCTGAAAATCGCGCGTCAACCGCGTCGTTATTCAGGTCGTACTGCTATGCGTGCGCCAATCTCAGTGCACGAGCCAATGCAGCCAAAAGATTTGGATACTGGTCTAACTTTCTCAATGGAAGGTTATAGCGGTAAAGAAACGCCAAGCTCGATGATTCCTTTTGCCAATGCAGCAGGTTGGAACTCACCGCAAGCGTGGAACAAATACCAAGACAAAGTCGGCGGTCATTTGAAAAATGGTGATCCAGGTGTACGTTTGTTCGATCAGCTAGAGCGCCTAGCCACTCGTCAATATGTGGCGCCAGAAGCGATGTCTTCGAATACAACTGACTTGCAGCAAGGCCAAGCCAAACTGGTACCGATTCATAATATCTATGCCAGCTCAATGATGGCATCACGTAGCCCAATCGTCGCAGAGCAACTACCCGTTGCTGCATGGCGTATCGGTATAGACGATGCCAAAGGCTGGAATATCGCTGCCGGTGATTACTTGGCGATTGAGATTGATAAGCAACAAATCACCTTGCCAGTACAGCTGGTCGGTTATTTGGCAGAAGGTTGTATCGGTTACCCAGTTGGGCAGGTGAGTATCATTCATCCATCAATGCCAGCGTCGGTGCGTAAAGTAGATGCACCAGTGACGATGATGGGTAGCATGGCTAACGATATGATGAACAATAACGATACTGCGCAAATAAACGCAGCGCCGACCACCACACAGGAGGTGTAATATGCAAGTTACCCGTATTATCCCTGATGTGCCAAGCTTTTTGGCCAATAGCATGAGCTTTGATACTTGGTCTATTCTGTTTTTGGTGGGTCAATCGCTAGTCATCTTTTTAGTCGTGGTATTGGTTGCCGCGATGATGATTATCTATGAGCGCCGTATGCTGGCTTTATGGCAAGATCGTTATGGTCCAAACCGCGTCGGGCCTTTTGGTTCATTGCAGTTGGTCGCCGATATGCTAAAAATCTTCTTTAAAGAAGATTGGACACCAAACTTTACTGATAAGTTTATGTTCACGTTGGCACCTGCGGTCGCCATGTTTACTGCCTTGGCTTCATTTGCCATTATTCCTATCTCGCCAACGCTTGGCGTCGTTGATTGGGATATTGGTATTCTGTTTTTCTTTGCTATGGCGGGTATTGCTGTTTACGCGGTGATGTTTGGTGGTTGGGCATCTGCCAATAAGTTCTCTCTACTTGGCGGTTTGCGCTCAGCAGCACAGACGATCAGTTACGAAGTGTTTTTGGGTTTGTCGTTGATGGGCGTTGTTGCGCTAACAGGTTCATTTAACTTACGCGCTATTGTCGAAGCACAAGCAGACGGCTGGTATATCATCCCGCAGTTTTTCGGATTTTTGACCTTTGTCGTGGCTGGTGTAGCCGTCACTCACAGACATCCATTTGACCAACCAGAAGCAGAGCAAGAACTGGCTGAAGGTTATCATGTCGAATATTCTGGCATGAAGTTTGGTATGTTCTTTATTGGTGAGTATGTCAACGTTGTCTTGATTTCTGCATTGATGACTTGCTTGTTCTTTGGCGGTTGGCTTGCGCCGTTCAATTTAGATATTCCATTTATTCCACCAGCTTTTTGGTTCATGATTAAAACGCTGTTCTTTATGACCATGTTTGTTTTGGCTCGAGGCTCACTCATGCGTCCGCGTTATGATCAGGTGATGAACTTTGGCTGGAAAGTATGTCTGCCCGTAACCTTGATCAATTTGTTGATTACTGCTGCGGTCATTTTGATCTTTTCCCCAACGTTATAGTCATTACTAGCCATCACTGATGAACTAGGGTAAAGCTGATAAGGATAATAATCCCATGTTTACTACCATAAAAAAGACCGTCATTGGTATATTTACCATTGTCCGCAGCATGTGGATGGTCAATAGTCATGCGCTCAGACCGCGTGACACCATCCTTTATCCTGAAGAGCCGGTACCTGTACCGCCGCGTTTCCGTGGACGTATTGTCCTCACGCGTGATCCTGATGGAGACGAGCGCTGTGTCGCTTGTAACTTGTGTGCGGTGGCATGTCCGGTAGGGTGTATCTCATTACAAAAAGCCGAGCGTGAAGATGGACGCTGGTATCCAGAGTTTTTCCGTATCAATTTCTCACGCTGTATCTTTTGTGGATTGTGTGAAGAAGCCTGTCCAACGACAGCGATTCAAATGACCCCAGATTTTGAGCTGGGTGAATATAAGCGCCAAGACTTGGTCTATGAAAAAGAGCATTTGCTCATTTCAGGACCAGGTAAATACCCTGATTATAACTATTATCGTGTGACAGGTATGGCGGTAGCAGATAAACCAAAAGGCGCAGCACAAAATGAGTCTGCACCGATTGATCTAAGGAGCTTGCTACCATGATGAATATTTTGAACCATCCTGAACTGGCTGGGTTTTATTCGCTTGCAGCAGTGGCAATATTTGCCAGTCTGCGCGTAGTGACTCAGGCCAATCCAGTGCATGCTATCTTATCGATGATTGTATCGTTGCTGGCAATTGCTGGGATATTTTTTGTATTAGGAGCGCCGTTTGCAGGAGCATTAGAGATTGTTGTTTATGCTGGTGCCATTATGGTGCTATTCGTCTTTGTCATTATGATGCTTAACTTGGGCATGAGTAATGACGAGCGAGAAGAACGTTGGCTCGATGCAGGCACTTGGGCGATACCGACAGGATTGACGATAATCATTGCCGTTGTGCTCTATGCGATGATTGGTCTCAATCATGATGAAGCTGTCATGATGGGTGGCACGACTATCTCTGCCAAAGCAGTCGGTACGGTGTTATTTACCAAATACATTATGCTGGTTGAAGTAGCAGCATTGCTATTATTGGCAGCCTTGGTCGCCGCTTATCATTTAGGTAAAGAGACAGTCGACGATGAGGTCATCGGTAACGATAGCCAAAATTTTAAGCCAAGCGTAGGCAGTATCAAGCAATACGACAATGATAGTACGCTTACACAGCATGACGGCGTAGAAATGGCTAAGCCTTACGAATATAAAGATGTTGATCCGCATGACTATGTAGGTATGAAGGTAGGCACGAGGGCAGGTAGTCAAGTAGGTGCGAATAAAGTTACGCGCAAGGAGTCAGACTAATGGTACTAGCAGCAAGCGTGGCACAAGATGTGTCAAACGTGCCGTTTGCCCATGAGGTGGCAGGCTTAGTACAGCCAGTTGCTGAGGCGCAAAATGTACTGGGTATGATACCCATGAGCCATGGACTGATTTTGGCAGGTATTTTATTTGCTATCGGGCTGTGCGGGGTTATGGTACGACGTAACTTCCTATTTATGCTAATGAGTCTTGAGATCATGATGAATGCGGCAGCATTGGCATTTGTAGTAGCAGGTAGTCGCTGGGTCGATCCAGACGGACAGATTATGTTTATCTTTATTTTGACCTTGGCTGCGGCTGAAGCGTCAATTGGTCTGGCAATATTATTGCGTTTTTATCATCAGCGTGGGCATCTCGATGTCGATAGCGCCAATGAGATGAAAGGATGATGTCATGAGTTTATTACCATTAACCTTTATATTCCCGCTCATTGGCTTTTTGATTTTAGCCTTTATGCGCGACAAATTATCAGAGACGGTCGCAGCGATTGTTGGCGTAGGTAGCATGCTGTTATCAGCATTATGTACGCTAGTGGTTAGCTATACCTTTTTGACCACCAATCCAGCTGGAACGGTAATTGAGGTTCCGCTATGGACGTGGTTCCAAGTTGGCGATTTTGCGCCACATTTCGGTTTGAGCTTTGATGGTTTGGCATTGACCATGACTGGTGTCATTACTGGGATTGGCTTTCTGATTCATCTGTTTGCCTCTTGGTATATGAAAGGCGACACTGGCTTTGCTCGTTTCTTTAGCTATATGAATTTGTTTGTGGCCAGTATGTTATTACTGGTACTCGCAGATGATTTGTTCTTGCTTTATCTCGGTTGGGAAGGCGTGGGTATCTGTTCGTATCTATTGATTGGTTATTATTACCACGATAGAGCCAACGGCCGTGCCGCGATGAAAGCCTTTACCGTTACTCGTGTCGGTGATGTGTTCTTAGCCTTCGGTTTGTTTTTATTATTCCGCGAATTCGGTACGCTTAATATTCAAGAAATTATTACGCGTGCGCCAGAAGTATTCGATGTGAATAACCCAACGATGATGCTTACCACCATGATGTTGGTTGGCGGCGCGATGGGTAAATCAGCCCAGTTGCCACTACATACATGGCTTGCTGATGCGATGGCAGGTCCGACACCAGTATCGGCATTGATTCACGCTGCAACGATGGTTACAGCAGGTGTTTATTTAATCGCCCGTCTACATCCATTGTTTGAGCTGACCCCAGGTATCTTGTTGTATTGGGTTGGCGGCGTAGGGGCATTGACGTTGGTCGTTGCTGGATTCTGTGCACTCGCGCAAACAGACATCAAGCGTATCCTTGCTTATTCGACCATGAGTCAAATTGGCTATATGTTTTTAGCATTGGGCGTGGGCGCATGGCAAGGGGCTATTTTTCATCTGATGACGCATGCTTTCTTTAAAGCATTGCTGTTCTTATCATCAGGGGCGGTCATCCTTGCGGTACATCATGAGCAAGACATCTTTAAGATGGGCGGTCTGCGCAAAAAGATCCCATTGGTATTTTGGTGTTATATCATCGGTGGCGGTGCACTTGCTGCGATACCTTGGGTTACCGTTGGTTTTTATTCTAAAGAAGCGATTCTTTGGGAAACTTATGCCACAGGTCACTTAGTACTATTCTATATGGGTGTATTCGGTGCATTCTTAACCGCGATTTATACATTCCGTATGATTTGGATCATATTCTTTGGTGAAGAAAAAACCCATGCCCATAAGCTATCAGGGGTGTCGTACTGGTTACCTTTGACGGTGTTACTCGTGCTATCTACCGCTGTTGGTGCTTGGATTACGCCGCCATTAGACGGTGTGTTGCCAGAGAGCGTTGGCCATCTATTAGAAGTTGCTGGTCAAGCACATGCTAAGCACACCGCAGAGTATATCGCGATGGGTGCCATGGCAGCAGGTTTGATATTGGCAGCACTATTGTATGTCGTTAACAAAGGTCGCTTGCTCACCAGCTTTAAACGCTCACGTATTGGTGGGGCACTATATCACTGGTGCTACCATGGCCTAGGCTTCGACGCGCTATATGATGTAATTTTTGTAAAACCCTTTTTATTCATCGGCCGCTTATTAAAAGCCGACCCTATCGATAAAACGTGGTTGCTGTTACCTAAGCTGGCCTCAGCAGGTAATAAAGTATTGTCTGCGACGCAAACAGGGTCTCTTCGAGGTTATGCCACAAGCTTTGGCTTGGGTATGGCTGTATTGCTGGTGCTGGTAATGATGACGGTGGTGTAAAAGATGATTGAGTTACAACAAACGTGGATGCTACCAGCATTAATTGCAATTCCTTTTATTGCAGGATTGCTATGCTGGGTAGTAGAGCGATTTAATAAACGTCTGCCGCGCTGGATTGCCTTGATCGGTATGATGTTGACCTTTGCTTTGTCATTAGTACTTTGGCAGCAAGGTGATTTTAGCGGTATGAGTCAGCAGGTCATTGCACCAGATGCTGCAGTGCCTTGGGTAGCAGAATTTAGTGTGCCATGGATACCAAGTTTTGGTATTAGCTTTCACTTAGCGCTAGATGGTTTGTCATTGATGATGGTGGCCCTAACAGGGTTGCTTGGTGTGGCAGCCGTTGCTTGTTCGTGGAATGAGATTCAGCGCCGCGTTGGCTTTTTCCACCTGAACTTGCTATGGAGTTTGGGCGGCGTTATTGGTGTTTTCTTAGCCATTGATCTGTTCTTATTCTTCTTCTTTTGGGAGATGATGCTGGTTCCTATCTATTTCTTGATCGCGATTTGGGGTCATGACGTTGTAGGCAAAACCAAAGAATACGCGGCCACCAAGTTCTTTATCTATACCCAAGCGTCTGGGCTTATCATGCTCATCGGCATTTTGGTATTGGTCATTATCAGCTACGCCCAAAAAGGGGTAGTAAGCTTTAACTATAATGACTTGCTCGGTACGTCACTTGGCGGCTGGGAATATCCAATCATGCTGTGCTTCTTCATTGGTTTTGCGGTGAAGTTGCCAATCATTCCTTTCCACGGCTGGTTGCCAGACGCGCATGCGCAGGCACCAACAGCAGGTTCGGTGGATTTGGCAGGTGTTTTGATTAAAACTGCTGCATATGGTTTGATTCGTTTTGTTTTGCCGCTCTTTCCAGCAGCTTCACAAGAGTTTGCGCCGATAGCAATCACCCTAGGTACAATTGGTATCTTCTATGGTGCATGGCTTGCGTTTATGCAGACCGACATGAAGCGTTTGCTGGCGTATACCAGTATCTCGCACATGGGTTTTGTGGTACTGGCAATCTACGCTGGTACATTACTCAGCTTGCAAGGTCTGATGATTCAGATGCTTGCTCATGGCTTGAGTTCAGCCGCACTATTCATCATGGCAGGACAGCTATATGAGCGTCTGCATACACGCGATTTGACCTTGATGGGTGGTATGTGGGGACAGTTCCGTTACTACGCACCGATACTGATGTTCTTCTGTGCCGCGCTGCTAGGTATTCCTGGTACGGGTAACTTCATTGGCGAGTTCATGATTTTGTTTGGCTCATTTGCTCAGTATCCAGTGTTTGTGGTTTTTGCGACATTCAGTTTGGTATTAGCAGGTCTTTACTCGCTCATTTTGATTCATCGCGCACTATTTGGTGAAAATAACATCGCCGCATTGGCAGAGCGAGAGACTAAGTCACATGGCTTACCTGCACGTAAACTAAAAGATTTGGGCAAGCGCGAGCTGTCATTACTACTGATGCTAGCTGCAGGTTTGGTATGGCTCGGACTGTACCCACAGCCGTTCCTTGATACCTCAAGTCACGCAATGCAGTGGATCAATAACGCATATATATACAGTCAAGTGACACAGGTAGATGCGTCGCAGCTGCTTGATGTAATGGAGGCACGTTAAGTCATGAATGATATTATGATGAATGATTTGATAGGATTGTTGCCTTACGCGCCGATTATCGCCGTAGTGATTACGGTACTGACGGTTATGATCGCGATTACCTTTAAACGCTCGCACATGGTCACTGGTACGATTACAGTGGCAGGCTTAAACATTGGTTTATTCACCCTTATCGGTCAGATGATCGGTGTGATTGACAGCGGATCTATCGCGCCAAACGCTGAGCAGTTATTTGTTATTGATAACTTTGCTCAGTTTAATATGGTGGTGATTTTTATCTGTGCCTTGGCTTGTTGTACGCTGTCTTATGCGTATTTAGCTAACCTAAAAGACAATAAAGAAGAGCTGTATTTGCTCATGCTGCTATCGACCATTGGTGCATTACTAATGGTAAGCGCGCAGCATATGGCGTCATTCTTTATGAGCTTAGAGATGCTGTCAGTACCGTTATATGGTTTGCTTGCTTATACTTATATGCGCAACCAGTCGCTTGAGTCGGGATTGAAGTATTTGGTATTGTCGGCGACTGCATCAGCGACGTTACTAATGGGTATGGCCTTTATCTATGCAGAAGTAGGCTCACTAGCGTTTAAGCCAATCAGCATGGTACTAGGCAATATCTTTGAGTCGCCACTACTGATATTGGGCGCGGCAATGATGATGTTTGGTATCGCCTTTAAACTATCGGCTGCTCCTTTCCATATGTGGACGCCAGATGTTTATGAAGGTGCACCAGCGCCTATCGCTACCTTTTTAGCATCAGTATCAAAAGTGGCGATGATGGCACTGGCAGTGCGTTTCTTAATCGATACTGCTTTGCTGGCATTGCCATCAGTGCAGATGCTATTGATGGTCATGGCAACATTATCTATCTTGGTAGGTAACTTGTTGGCAGTACGTCAAACTAGCCTGAAACGTCTACTCGGTTACTCATCTATTGCCCATATGGGTTATGTGATGATCGTGATTGTCAGCATTGGCTCTGCCGCTGATAGTATCTCTAGTATGTATATGGCAGTCTATGCCTTTACCTCTATCGGTGCATTTGGTGTAGTGACGCTAATGTCGAGTCCGTATCGCTTATCTGGTGAAGCCGATGAGTTGACGCATTATCAAGGGCTATTCTGGCGTCGTCCAGTATTGACCGCTGTCATGACAATCATGATGTTGTCATTGGCTGGTATTCCGTTGACGGCAGGCTTTATCACCAAGCTATTTGCTATCTTAGCTGCTGTACAAGGCACCAACTGGTTCTTGGCTGCGATGATTATCTTGGGTAGTGCGATTGGTCTATTCTATTACTTACGTGTGTTACTCACGCTGTTCAAACGTCCTAAGCAGTTCATCGAGTTTGACGTGTCTGGGCAGTGGGGTATTCGTACCGGTGGTATTATGGTCATTGCTGTGACGGCGATTATTCTATTCTTTGGTATCTTGCCAAATAGTATGATTGAGTGGGCAAGTTTGGCTCGCATTTGGTAGTGTCGCTGAGTTAATACGGCAGATAAGTCGCTGCGATCTATCTGTTGTTACGGTTAAAAAACCAAGATGCGCCAGCTTTATGATAAGCTTGGCGCATCTTTTTTTATGCTTACCTTTTTGGCATTTATCTTCTTTTGCCTATCAAAGATATCTTATAAAAATACAGTTTAATAAAGTATAAGTGACGAATAATTATGAGTGATAATATTCAAACCGTAACGGTGCTCAGTAAAACCACATGGACGCCAAATTTATTTAGCTTTACCGTCAGCCGTCCCGATAGTTTTAAGTTTACAGCGGGGCAGTTTGTACGTTTAGGCGTCAATCCCAGTCAATTAAAATATTATCAACAGACTGATGCAAGTGATGAAACTGCTGATGCCGCATTGAATGAAGATGTTTTTCGCGCGTATTCGATAGTCTCTTCGCCCTTTGATGAGGTGATAGAGTTCTTCTCTATCGTAATTCCTGACGGTGCATTTACCTCGCAATTGCAGCACTTACAAGTGGGCGATGAGCTACTGCTTAATACCATGCCATTTGGGTTTTTGACGTTAGCACGTTACCAAAAACCATTGCCAAAAGACTTATGGCTGCTAGCAACAGGCACTGGCTTAGCACCGTTTTTGTCAATGCTACAAGATTTAAAGACATGGGAAGATTACGAGCACATTGTATTGGCTTATAGTGCCCGTTCGATAGAAGAACTTGCTTACGTTGAGAAAATCGAAAGCCTACAGGAAGACTTCGGCACGCTGGTTGATAATCCAGCAAAGCTTATCTTTATCCCAATCGTCACTCGTGAGCCTGTCGAAGGTGCATTGTCAGAGCGTCTGCCAAAACTACTGCTAGACGGCACGTTGCAAGAGCGTGCGGGTATCGCATTAGATATTGATACTACGCATGTTATGCTATGTGGCAACCCAGATATGGTAGAAGATACCAAAGAGGCATTAAAGACATTGGGACTTGTAATGAATCGCCGCGGTGAGGGCAATATTGCCGTAGAGAACTACTGGTAGTTATCGACTTTAATAAAAAAACGCTGCATCTATAAGGCCAATAACCTCTAAGATGCAGCGTTTTTTTATGGGATGAACCATTGTCTTATGCGATAAAGCATTAGCGACTTACTCTTGGCTTGGCTCAGTCGCATCATCTACAGGGTTAATAGGGCCTTGCATTAATTCAGGATCATCATCATCACCGATGATATCTTCGTTACTGCTGGCCGCCAGTAAATCACGATAGTTAATTTGAGCCTTCAAAATCATTTGCTCTTCTTCTAGCTCACCATAATTTATCTGTACCTTATGCAAGGTACTCATGATTTTCTTGTTGTTTTTTAACCAACGATGGATATCGAGATAAATCACTTCGTCTTTTGCGCGAGCAATATTGACGTACGACAGAATAAAGCCTAAAGGGTCTTTTTTGAGGACGCTATGATAAAACCAAATCGCCAGTTTGACGCCTTGGCGTTTCACGAAAGATTCGCAGCGCAGATTTAATATATCGGTATAAGTTTGCTGACCAAATACAAAGCGCTGCACATTGCGGTCGAGCTGAACGTGAACTAAGCGAAAGTTACTTGCCACCTCAGCATAGATGCCGCCTGCATTGACAGTGCAGTATAAACGAAACCAATCCTCATGCATCTCGACGCGTAGCTCTAAAATGGCTTTTACATTGTCGGTGACGAATTTTTGTAGTGCATCGTTAACGTAAGTCTGTGCCACTGGTAATGACAACTCATCTTCGAACTTGTCCGTCGTCTTATTATAGATATCTTTAACCGATTGGGCGATACGCTCCCAACCACTGCCGAATGACTCGTCAAAACGATAGCCAATACTCTCGAAGAACTCATCAAAATTGTCTGAATTATTCACGTTATCAAAGTCACTCAAACTTATTATCCTTATAGGGCGCGTCATTCAATCGGTGACGTAAAAATGGCTAAACAAACTTTGCAGGCTATCATTGATTTAAACGAAAGCTAATCATCTATAATTTCTTAATATCTACGACCATTAGTAATTTTTATACTGATAGGTAGCAAAAGCGAAAAACTGACCTCTGATACTAGTGCATAGTGAATATACATTTACTGTGCTGCTTGACCATCTGCCGTGCCTAATTAAGACGATGCACAGTTCTGATTGTTGCAAAGTAACGTGCTACTAATGCTATTGTGATAAAGCAGTATATAACAAATACAGTGGCTTCAAAATGAACACATGCGTTTTATAGCAATTCATTTGGTATAGACAGTGTTTCGTCTGCCTTATATATTCTCAAATGCATGTTTTTCAATCAGCAGATAAGGTTACCAATACTGCATGGCAGATGTCAAAATGCCGTCTCAGTGCTTATACTGGCGACATAATTCTATGTCATGTTATGATAGCGCCAGTATAAATCATGCCTATCGTTACAACACTTATTAAATAGTGCTTTGTACTGATGTGCTCACAAGCTGAGATTCATTGTGGCCTATATAAAAGACTCACAGAGCTATCATTTTTCCGCGCAAGCTCCCAAGCGCGATATAAGTTTGCCTGTCGCTATTGTTATTGCGGTGGCTGTCCATGTGCTGATTATCTTCGGGATTAGCTTTTCTATGGGAAAAGACCCAGCTGCTATGATGCAAGATGTGGCAAAGGCGCTGACCGATAACATGCAGCCCAATGAAGATGCGCACTTTATTGCCAACGCTTCACAAGAGGGCGGCGGTACAATAGAAGAGCAGCTCAGACAAGAGAACAATCAGTTAAGTGCAATGTCTGCTGAGCAAATGAGTGAGACTCAAGACATCGTTAACTTACAGCGTAAAGTGCGTCAGCAGCGCTATCAAGAGAGTTATCTGCGTACGACGTTGAGTTGGCGTCAGGCCACTGTAGAGTCGGATAATGACAGCGAGCAAGCGCAAGATGATGCGATGGCGCAAGAAGAGCGGCTACGTAAGCAGATTGCAACCTTAGAAGCTCAGCTATCTCAGCGTCAGCAGGTCTATGCGACCAAATCCAAAGTCGTGACCATGGATAGTAATTCGACCACACGGGGTGCGGCAGCAGATTATATCAATACATTCCGCGAGCATGTCGAGCGAGTGGGCAACTTGCATTATCCTGTGCAAGCGCGTGCCCAAGGCATTACGGGCGAAGTACGGCTAATGGTTATCATCAGTAACGACGGCAATATCAAAGCCATTCGTTTGCTTGAAAGCTCGAACTCTACGATATTGGATGAAGCAGCCAAACAGTCGGTACGACAAGCAGCACCCTTTGGTAAGTTCACCGAAGACATGAGCGATATCGTCGAGCTGCGCTTGATACGTACTTACCGCTATAGTGATACAGTCGAAGTAACGTACTAGGGTTAACGTATTCAAGCACTAAGAAGATAGGTGCTAAGAAAAAAGCTACTGAAATTAAAGTTACTGAAATTAAAGTTGCTGGAAAAAATGTCACTGAAAACACGACTGTTAAGAATAACGCTTAACGCACTATTTTTTATAATCACAGATATCCAAGTTCATAACACACAGCTATAAAATAAAGAGTCAGTATGGAATTTTTAGGTTTTACCGTCGATGTCGCTACCTTAACGAGCAACGCCCTAGAGCTGGTCATTAAAGTCGGTTTAGCAATACTTATATTTATCGTTGGACGTTGGCTTGCCAAAAAGGCAGTCGCCTTTTCCGATCGACTGATGACGCGTAGCCATCTGGATGAGACAGTTGCTAGTTTTTTAAGTCGTCTATTGTATGGCGTGCTACTGGTCGTAGTGATTTTAGCTGCACTTAGCAAAGTCGGTGTACAGACTACTTCGGTCGTCGCAATCTTAGGTGGTGCCGCTGTTGCCGTCGGTTTGTCACTAAAAGACCAGCTATCAAATTTTGCCGCTGGTATTATGATTGTGACATTTCGCCCGTTTGTACGCGGCGATTATGTACAGATTAGTAGCTACACAGGTACGGTGACTGAGATTACCTTGGTTAATACCCATCTGACGACCATTAACAATCACGATATCATCATTCCCAATAGCGATATCACGACTTCACCTGTGGTCAATTATACAGCGCTACCCAATCGCCGCGTCGATATTACCGTCGGTATTGGCTACGATGCTGATATCAAAACGGCTAAAGACGTGATGTTAAGTCTGGCAAGAAATAACCCATTGGCTTTTACTGATCCTGAGCCTATCGTGCGAGTGACCAATCTAGGCGATAACTCAGTAGATCTTACCCTAAACGTTTGGACAACCAATGCCGACTGGTGGTCGATGCAATGCGAGTTACTAGAGCAGTTCAAGCAAGCTTTAGATGATGAGAAAATCGAGATTCCATTCCCGCAGCGCAGTGTCCATGTTAAAGGCTTAGACCATATGATCAACCAAATGGGTCAAGCGCAAAAGTTGCCACTATCTAAAGATTAGTGAGTAGCTGTCTAAGAGTTAGAAAACTGTTTAGTAAAGCAGTGCTAGTTTAGATATAAGGATTTGGTAGGTTTAGACCTGCCAAAATCTCAATCTCAAAGTACTCCATCTCATCTTGTTCAGCTTGTCCGAGCTCATGATCAAAACCTAGTAGGTGTAGCACGCCATGCACTAGCAAATGGGTGATGTGCTGCGCCACGGTTTTGTCCTGTTCAGCCGCTTCACGTACCATCACTTCATGACAGATAATCAGCTCTCCAAGAGGCAATGTTGGCATCAGCTCAATGACGGCCGCAGGTAATTCGCTTGGATAAGACAAAATATTGGTCGCATAGTCCTTGCCGCGTGCTTCTAGATTTAAAGCACGACCTTCGACGTCATCAGTGATATATATATCTAATGTTTTAGACTTTTCCTGCCAAAGCTCAGGATCAATATCTGCAAAATAGGGTAGGGTCAGACCAGTATTAATACGACCATCTATATAATCTAAAGTCGCCATCATGACTGATAGTAAATGCTCGCGATTATAAAAAGTATCTAATATTTCATCATCAATACTGTCGGTCGCACTGATATCAAGTGCTGCTAAGCTGGCATGGTTGCTAGCGATCTTGTCGTCAAAATTAGTATTGTCAGGTTGGCTCATATTGCTGTCCTTTTTATTATAAATGTGTTTCTAATGCTGCATCGTCTAGGTGATTTATTTGCCAGTTTTTTACTATAAAAGTAGTTCAATCACTGTTTATCTTATCGCTAAATTTTTGGCTAATAAATAGAGGCCAATGTATAAAATGTATAAAATGTATAAAATGTATAAAATGTATAAAATGTATAAAGGCTACTATAGCTAAGTTACTGGTGGGCGACTAGTAGCGAAAGAGCTAAATTCACTAAACTGTCGGTAAGAAAAAACCGGACTACTTTTAGTAATCCGGTTTTCTTATGCAAGATAAATGCTTATAGCAAATGACTGTAATTCAGTGATTAGCTTGATTATTACAGATTGGCTGCTGCATTAGCGACAGCTTGTCTACGCTCTTGTTCTTTAATACGTTCAAACTTACGTTTTTCTTCTAAAGCAATTTGCTCTTCATCAAATACGTCATAGGCTTCAACAATTTGCTGTACCAATTGATGTCGTACGACGTCTTTTGAATCAAACTTTGTGATATGAATCTCTTCAATATCTTTTAGAATATCCATCGCTTGTGCCAAGCCTGACTTATGACCACGTGGCAAATCGACCTGAGTAATATCCCCAGTAATGACGGCACGTGAGCCAAAGCCCAAACGGGTTAAAAACATTTTCATCTGTTCAGGCGTGGTATTTTGCGCTTCATCGAGAATGACAAACGAGTTATTCAAAGTACGACCACGCATATAGGCCAGCGGCGCCACTTCAATAATCTGACGCTCAATCATTTTACCGACTTTCTCAAAGCCTATCATCTCATAGAGTGCGTCATATAGCGGGCGTAAGTACGGATCGATTTTTTGGGTCAAATCACCTGGCAAGAAGCCCAGTTTTTCGCCAGCTTCTACCGCTGGACGCACTAGCAAAATACGCTCAATCTCATTACGCTCAAGCATATCGACGGCACATGCCACTGCTAGATACGTTTTACCCGTACCAGCTGGCCCAATACCAAACGATACATCAGAGCTCAGGACGTTTTTTACGTAGCGCTGTTGGTTGCCACCACGCGGAACGATGCGGCCTTTACGTGTACGTAAACTGATGGGCGTAAACTCGCTAGCCTCATCCAAGTCTTCATCATATTCCATATCATCATGGTCTTGCTCGTCTTCTTCGATGTCTTCATCACGAGAGAGGCTAGATTGGATGATGAGATGCAGCTCTTCTGCACTGATGTCTTTGGTGTTCTGTGCTTCATCTACCATTTTGTAGATAATACGTTCACCGCGTTCGACATTGGTCACATCGCCACTCAGGCAAAAATCGCCTTGGCGCTGCATGATTTTAATATCGAGGCGTTCTTGGATATATTTCATGTGATTGTTGTATTCACCAAGCACGGTTTTTAGCTGTGCTGGGGTCAATGATTCAAACTTTATACGGCGGCTCATGGAATCAGTCAAGCGATTATCCTTTTATTGTGTACCCGACGCTATAATTTGGTTTTAATTGCGTGACGGGTTGCAGAGATAAAATAGTTAGTGGAATTACAGTGTTTAGGTGATGCAAAGATTGTAGATGATAAAAATGACGGCGTTATTATTATTGTTTTTGTGGAAGGTGGTAAATGAAAGTAATGAAAGTCTTGCCTTCATTATGGTAGAGAATTTTTAAATTTCAAGCCATACATCAGATAGATAACGCTGTTTTTGTATGCTGATTGCAACTGCTACCGCGATTTTCTATAGATTGATTAGATGTTGCTATCAGTTCTATATAATTCATCGCTACCCATCGTATGATAGTGCTCTAATAAGATTAAGATATTTGAGTTTTATGAATATAAACCTCGTTTATGATGAGAGTAAAGAAACGATTTGTCTACGGTTAAGACCACGGCAGAATAGACAATTTGTGGTAATCTATGGGCGATACCATATTTTGCTGCAACCCATCTAACAACGGTAGTAACATGATAAAAATTATAAAATAAAGTCAGTGACGAGCGGCTATTTATCATTAATCAATTGCTTGTCCAAAAAATTATAATAGGAAAATAACGATGCAAGATACTGATTCACATTTATCCAATGCTGACAGCATACCTAAAAAGTTTGACAGCATATCTAAAAACAAAGAAGCGATAACTGACCAGCAAGTGCTTATTGCGGGTGGTGGTCACGTTGGTTTGTCTTTTGCATTGCTATTGGCCCATCACGGTATTGCGAGCACCTTATTAGAAAAAAACAGCTATCCAACCATCAGTCCAACGGATGATAGGACTCGCAGCCATTATTTAGACAGTCGCAATACGGCGTTATCACGGCGCACGGTACAGATATATCAAGAGATTGGACTGTGGGATGAGTTACAAAGTCATGCCTGCCGTATCGACACCGTACAGATTAGTGAGCAAGGCAGTTTTGGGCGCGCGCAGCTGAATAAAGCAGAGGAAAAGGTCGAGTCATTTGGGCAAGTCATCGAAAACGCTTGGCTGGGGCGTAAGCTTTTATTAGCCGCACAGCAAGAGCCGTTAATTACCTTGATAGATAATGCCAATGTGACAACTGTCCAGCAGCAGACCGATAGTGTGACACTTAGCTTTAATTACAACGATGAAGCCGAAAACGAGCAGCAGCTTCAAGCTAGCGTATTAGTTGCCTGTGATGGACGCGACTCTACAGTACGCCAATTGCTAGATATAGGTACAACTACGTATGACTATCAGCAAACGGCCATCGTCGGAGTAGTAGAGACAGATACGCCACACGAGCATGCAGCGATTGAGCGTTTCAGTCCAGCTGGCCCACTTGCTGTGCTCCCATTGACTGATCCAGAAGGCGATGGCAATAATGAGTATCAACAAGGCTACAGACGCTCTGTGGTGTGGGTATGCCCAACGGGTGAAGAAACCAGGTATTTGGAAGACGACGTCCATTTCTTGCAGACCCTACAACAAGCTTTCGGTCAACGCGCTGGCAAGTTTACCGCTGCTGGTCGCCGCGGCGCCTATCCATTGACCCGTGTGCTAGCGGATAAGCAGGTAGAAGGGCGCTGCGTCATTATGGGCAATGCAGCTCACACTCTGCATCCTGTCGCTGGTCAAGGCTTTAATCTCTGTATGCGAGATGCGCATGTGCTGGCACAAATGCTAAATACACAAGTGCTCAAAGGCGCAGATATCGGTGATGCACAGTTATTAAAGCGTTATGAGAAAGCACGTCAAACCGACCAGAAGCGAGTGATTCGTTTTTGTGATGCGGTAGTACATGGCTTCACCCATCCTAACCCAGCGATTAAGTTGGCGCGAAATATGGCGTTGTTGGCCTTTGATAAATTGCCGAATATCAAGCCACTAGTTGCCACTTATGCGATGGGTTTAAAATCATAGCGCTATAGTTGATTCAGTTTAAAAGAATGACAGCGTTAACCTCGCTTGAAGTATTGCCTATACATCTGCACTCGGTTGCCTTGTCTCTCTTTTAAACTGAATCAACTAACTGTAATTAAGATTGATAATAAGCATTCTAATATTGAGCAATATTGAGAGACACCTTATGAAGAACAACCATACGCTGATTATCGGTAGCGGTATCGTTGGGGCAACGCTTGCTCTAAAGCTGGCACAAGCAAAAATGCCAGTGACGTTGATTGATGCCCGTCCTGAGCGTGATGAATCAGCTTGGCAACATGTACTTAGCAAACGTGATGCACGTGTCTATGCACTCAGTATGGCTAGTATTAATTTACTTGAAGACATTGGCGCTTGGCAACATATTGCCGCCTCTAAACGCAAAGCAGACTACTCGCAAATGCAGGTGTGGCAACTGAACGGCATGGGTGAGCTATTATTTGGCGAAAGTGAAGATATTGGCGCCGAGGATAGTAGTAGTAAAACTCATGAATCTATATTATTAGGAAGTATGGTCGAGCCTGCTGTCATTGAGCACGCCTTATGGCAGCGTTTGCATGAAGAGGATGTCAGCGACTATCTGACCCTTATCGCTGGTCATAAAGTTGTCAATATGGATTGGCTAGGGGCGCAGCAAGGCTACCGTGTAACTCTAGACAATGGCGAAGCGATTGATGCGCGTCTCTTAGTTGGCGCTGATGGGCGCGGTTCATTTGTCCGTCAGCAAGCAGGGATTGGCGTAGATACGCTTGATTATAATCAAACGGCGATTTGCTGTGCGATTCAGACTGAGAAACCGCATCAGGCAACTGCACGTCAAGCCATGCTACCGACGGGTACACTGGCACTATTGCCATTAGCAGATATAACCGATGTTGATAAGGCAAATCCGCAGCATTGGCAGTCGATAGTATGGACATTGCCGCGCAATCAAGCATTAGCACTGATAGAGGAAGAAGATCGATTTGTCGCTGATAAGTTAGCGGCTGCCAGCAATTACGAGTTGGGTGCGATTAATCAAATTGAGTCTATCGCTAGTTTTCCATTAGCAGCGCAACAAGCGAAAAGCTACGTGGCGGATAACTTGGTACTTATTGGCGATGCAGCTCATGGCGTACATCCGCTGGCAGGTCAAGGATTGAACCTTGGCATGCTGGATGTGACAGTATTATGTGAACAGCTAAAGCATGACTTTACCCGTAGTGGTGGTACGCTTTGGGGCAGCAATCAAACGCTACGTCATTATGAGCGTACGCGCCGTCCGCATAATAGCCTGATGATGCACAGCTTTTCTGCGCTTAACTGGTTATTTGCAGGGTCGCTTGCACAAGTGCGTCCTGTGCAGCAGATACGCAATGAAGGTATGTACCGAGTTAGCAAAATCAAGCCATTGATGCGCTTATTTGCTAAGCAGGCTAGTGGGGTATAAGTAATCGTAACTTTTATTAAATGATAAGAATATCTTGATGAAGCATATTTTAATTGATTATGAAAACATTCAGCCTAAAAGCTTCGATAATGTAGAGGTGAATGAATGCCATGTATGGCTGTTTTTGGGTATCAATCAGCAGAAGAGTTTACCTCTTGAATTGGTTGAAAACTTGCTCAGGTTTGATAATGAAAATGTGCACATTATTAAGATGCAACATGCAGGGAAGAATGCGCTAGATTTTTACTTGTCTTTTTATCTTGGCAAAATCTCTGAAATTGATCCTAGTGCTGATGTTTGTATTTTAGCAAGAGATAGTGGTTATGATATCTTGGTTGAGCATCTCAATAGTGCTTATGATGGTATGAACATCATGCGGTTAGAAAATGCTAATCAGCTAACTGTGGCTTACGAGTCAAACATAGAAAGTGCATCAGATATAAAAAAAAGCCAACTTGTCATCGAAGACAGTCATAATGTTTTGTGTGATGATGTTACTAGCGTTGCCATGGACAATAAGAAATCTTTAGCGCAAAGCCTTGAAGAGAGCGTTCCCAAATCGGTTATACATGAGTGTTATGTATTGGTTTTTGATAGCATTGTCAATCGTAAGGTTTTTTTACCGAGCTATAAATCCAACCTATTGTACTCGATAAAGAAGTACGTTCCAGTGACAGTACTAGAGAGATTTAATAGTACTGAGCAAGATTATATTTTTGAACAGGTTTTTGATAAGTTTATTAAATTAGGTCTTATTAGGCACGATCAAAACGAAGAAAAACTAAGTTATAAAGTAGACAGTCAAGGAATATTAGATTTAGTCACTGATCAAGTTTTACGAAGTAAGGCAAAAGAAATTGATGGATTGAATAATGTGATAAAGCAAAAACTTGCAAGTTATCGCCAAGCAAATAGTCAGGATCAAATTGATTTAGTTGTAACGTACCTCAAAAAGAAGGACATAATAAAACAAGATAATAAAGCTATCTATTACTCACCTTTCGATAATATCAAAGGAAATTCGAGTAAAGTGTCACAAGATGATAATAAGAAGAGCAAAGACTCTACTACAACATATCAACGTGCAATAGCACAGCTAAAAAGTAGACCAGCAGGTACTCGACCATCCAAAAAGTCAAGTTTAACAAACTATCTTAAAAGCCATTTACGCAATGAAGACTCTAAAACCATCGATAAGCTAGTTAAACAGATGGTTAGTAATAAAATAATCGTAATATCAAATACGAATAAGCTGATCTACAAAATATAGCTTAGCCAAGCGCTGAAAAGAACACCATAAGTACTGGCGAGACAATATTAATAAGGAAGCCAAAACTAATCGCTAGTGGCACGACTTTTAGACCACCTGACTGCTGAATGATAGGCAAGGTAAAGTCTAAGCTAGTCGCGCCGCCAAGCCCAACTGCAGCGGAGGGGTATTTACGCATGAATACTGGAATAAAGATTAATGCAAAGAACTCACGTACCAAGTCGTTGAACAACGCGACACTACCCCAAACCGCGCCATAAGCATCGGTCATGACAATCGCTGACAGCGAGTACCAACCAAATCCTGACGATAGTGCTAAGCCTTTCGTCCATGACACATCCGTAAATAGTAGCGCAAAGATAAGCCCGCCTGCCAATACTGCTAGCGTAAAGATGATACTCATTTCTACGCCGCGTTTATTCAGTAGTACTTCTTTTAAGGTGATGCCCGATCCTTTTAAGCCTATACCGACCAGTAATATCAAAATCATCAGCATGACAGTCATAGAGTTTTCGGGCGGCATATAATCAGCAGGCAAGAAATAGCCAATCACCATTCCAATCACCACACAAACGACCTGTGCTAAGCTGCCTCGAATACTGACACGATGCTCTTTAGATTTTACGCTTGGTTTTTTGGCATGCCACGGGCGTATATGGTCGAACACCATAAGCGCAAACAATCCTGTACCAATTGTTAATATTGATAGGACGGTGACATATAAGGCAATTTCACCCAACTGATTACCTAGACCTTCTACCTGAGACAACTCAATACCGATCAACGCCAGTATGATAAATACTAGATATGATAGACCTTTGTCGGCCACTTTTGTCATAGTAGGGTTAGACGGAATGGCAAAGCCAATAAACATTGGCATTAATACCAGAACAAGGGTGACTAGGCTTTCCATGATAAAGGGCTCGCAGCATTTTTAATAAGGCGTTTTTAAGAAGCTGAAGATTGTACCATATAAGGTTAACAATATTGATATGAGCCACTGAGATTCATTGCAAATCATCGCTCATTGTTGACTAAAATGGAAAAATTAGACGATTATAATGATGTTAATAAATATCTTTTTCAAAATGTTTGAACGTTTTTGAGCGCTCTGTAATTCTTTACCTTACAAACTTTTGTTGCTACATTAAAGTACTGAAAATATTTGGCTAGACTCATGTCGCTATATCAGCTCAAAACTCAGTTTCAAAATCAATTACGTCCGATAAGCAATACGCTGGTTGAGCAAAATATTACCGCTAACCAAGTGACAGTATCCGCTGTTTTATTGAGTATCGGTACTGCCTATATCATTGCCAAACCAGCGGCTGAACAGCAGCGGCTGTGGCTTTTATTACCATCATCATTGTTTGTACGTATGGCACTCAATGCCATCGATGGCATGATGGCGCGTGAGCATGGACAGACATCAAGGCTCGGAGCCGTGTTAAACGAGGTAGGTGATATGGTTGCCGATACGGCGCTATTAGCGAGCCTGACCCCTCATATTCTGACCCATCATATCAATGATAAAGAACAGCAAACGTTAATAGCCAACTTGCCAACGAATATATCAATTTATCAGCATCATATCACTGCTCTGATCGCCCTTAGTATTGGCACCGAGCTGTTGGGCGTTACTAGTAATACCATGTTAGGTGTTCGTGCTAACCAAGGGCCTTTGGGCAAAAGCGATCGTGCCTTCTTATTAGGTATGCTTGGTGCGTTTATGGGCATTAGAGCCAAAGCGCCAGTAGGTATTAAAGGGCAGGTGGCTTTACCTGCTATCAAAATGGGTCAATTATTTATACTAACAGAGATAATGCTACTAAAGACCTGTCTCAATCGACTACGTTATATGACAGAGTTATACTTAGTGCGTAACCCACCTGAGCTGCGATCCGTATTAGGTGAGACAACAAACAACTCACTATCTCTTACTGTTGTTTTGCCAAATACTTCTACTGATAACGCTCGCCCATTGGAGTTCAAAGAAATGCCAACCACAACCGTTGATAGTCAAAAATTCGAAGAACAGGCCAGTGTTGGTTTTGACTTGCCTGCATCTAAAATCATCGATGGTGAGAGCTGTTATAACGCTTACGACGGCACGGCTATTTATTATCGCTATTGGCTAACGAAGCCTTTAGAAGATATCAAGCAAGCCAACCAACCGTTGCGCCAAGTTATTTTATTACACCGAGGGCATGAGCATTCGGGACGATTGGCAGAGCTGGGAGAGCAGTTTGCAACAGCTGGCTATCAAGTATTTGCTTGGGATGCACGCGGTAATGGTCGCTCAGGCGGTATCAAAGATCATGCTGAGAGCGTTACCGAGCTTGAGCGAGATTTAGAAGGTTTTGTACAACTAGTGATTGGGCAAACAGGCATTGCTATCGAGGATACATTGATTGTCGCTAGTAGTATCGGCGCGGTATTGGCAGCAGCATGGGTACACGATTATGCGCCTAATATTCGCGGGATGATATTGGGCACGCCTGCGCTCAGTATTCGCTTGTATTTGCCCTTTGCTATACCATCGCTAAAGGTGGCACGTACGCTAGGTTTGATGTCACGTGTCAGCAGCTATGTTAAAGCACAAGTACTGACCCATGATAAAGACGCACAGCAGGCTTACAATGCCGATCCATTGATATCGAATAGTATCTCGACCGACTTACTCATCGACACTCATGCAACGGGTCAGCGTTTACTTGATGATGCAGGTGCCATTACCGTACCGACGTTCGTCTTATGTGCGGGCAAGGATTATGTGGTCGATAAGCAGGCTGAGCGCACGTTTTATGAAGCGATTAACACACCGATCAAACGCTGGCAGTTGTATCCAGACAGCTATCATGCAATCTTTCATGAGACCAATAAAGCCGATGTCTTTGCCGACTGTATTGAGTTTGCTGAGCAAGTATTTAGCGCACCAGTCCAAGCCCCTGATCTGAGTACGGCTCACTTAAACAGTGCCAGTAAGGATAAAGTAGACCGTTTGGCGATTAAACCATTCAATCCAAACTTTGCAATTACCCGTTTTGCAATGCAGAAATTTGGTCATGTCAGCGATGCAATTGCTACAGGGCTTGAGCATGGATTTGATTCAGGTCATTCGCTGGATCATGTCTATTACAATCAGCCTAGCGGTCAGAATAAGTTTGGACAGGCGGTCGATAAGTTTTATTTAAATAATATCGGTTGGCAAGGTATTCGTATTCGCCGCGAGCACATATTGGAGTTGGCACGTTTAGCACTTGCAGATATCGAAGATAAAGATCAAAGCAGCAATAAATCATACCAACCAAAACTGTTAGATATCGCTAGTGGACATGGTTTTTATGCATTTGATCTGCTGACAGAGTTTACCGATTTGTATGCTGAATTGCGTGATTATGAGATGCATAATATACAGGCATTGCAAGCAAAAGCACAGCAGTTAGTGATTGCTGATCGAGTAGTGACCAGTCAAAAGGATGCTTTTGATCCTGCCAGTTATATCGATGTACATACGAATGATACTAGTACCGATACTAAAAAATCAGATCTTGCTATTGCTTCTGGGTTATTTGAATTGTTCTCTGATAATGCGCTACCAGCGACAGCTTTGGCAGGTATTCATGACAGTTTAAAATCGGGCGGTTATCTGATTTATACCAACCAACCGTGGCATCCTGAACAGGAATTTATCAGTAAAACACTAAACAATCACCGTGGCAGTAGTTGGGTGATGCGTTGCCGTTCGCAAGCGGAAATGGATCAATTGGTTGAGCGTGCAGGCTTTAAGAAAATCACGATGCGTATCGATCGCTTTGGGATATTTACTGTTTCGTTAGCGATTAAAACCGCCCCAGCTGATGATGAGTGATAGATGAATAATCAGCAGGTTAAACCTTATGAGCGTGTTCAGCTGTTTTCAGGCGGCGGTTCACGTTTTGGTTATTATTTGGGCAGTTATGCAGCCCTAGCAGCGCATGATTTAACGCCAGATATTATCGTTGGTACTTGCGGTGGGAGTTTATCTGCTTATTTAGTACAACTTGCGCCTGATCCTAAAGATTTGCAAGCGTTGATGTGCAGCCGTGAGTTGTATCGCGTCATCACAGCCATCAGACATGTCGCGCCAGATGAAGCCAATAAACGTCTAAAGCTGCGTTATATGACCCATGCACTTAAGCGTTGGCGGTTATCAAAGCAAAAGGATAATGGACAAAGACAACGTCAAGCAGACAGCTACGAGCGACTGTTAAATGAGTTGCAGCAGTTAGCGATGTTTCGTATCGATAACGAGCAGTACTGGCTAGATGAGCTGTCGCAGTTTGCTACTAGTAATAATGATATTAGCAATACTGATAAAGCAACGCCAGAAATAGCTATCATTGCTAGCCGCCTGTATCAAACACCTGCTGATGGTTTGTATAATGAAAAACTCACACTGCAAGAGTTGTTATTTGCGCCACCGCGCTTAGCAAATTTGCCAAAATCAGTATCAAGTCTGGCTGACGAGCAAATAACATCACCAGCGCACACATTTGCAAACGGACGCATACACCAGTCTGTAAAGGTTCAAACGCAATGGGATTTTGCCCCAGTGATTCGCGCTTCTATGGCAGACATGTACTATCTACCGCCAACACATATCCCAGAGCTTGGCTGGTGTTTAGGAGGTGTGATTAATCTGACACCAATTGAGCTAGCCTGTCAGTTGGGTGATAGCGTATTTGCAGAGACTAAGGCAGGTTATGACCCATGGCTGGCTGCTCCCGCGATTCAGCGTGTTTTTGGTTTTGATCCTAATAGGCGATTGGCAGCAGTACACGGTTATCAACCGATGGAGGTATCGTCGCACATTAATACGGCGGCTAGCAACAACCGTCAGCTACATTGGTTACCATTTGCAGATAACGAGCAGAAACTGAGAGGGCAAAATGTGCAAAAGCATTTTAACCTAAAACAAATGACCGTTGAGCTAATACACAGAGATTATGACGGTTTTGTGCAGCAAATGCAGGCGCAATGGCAATATGGCTATCAGCGTACGGTCGACTATATACAGCAGCATAAATTATGAAAAACCTCGCAAAAGGTATCACTAAAAACCATGCGCCGCATATCATTATCGTTGGTGGTACAAGTGGCATTGGCTTAGCTTTGGCGTTGCATCATCAGATGCTCGGCTGGCAAGTAAGCGTTGTTGGAAGTAGCGCAGTAAAGATAGCCGATATCAACAGCTTACATCCTGCTATTGTGACTTATGTATGCGACTTAACTGACCCAAATCAAACGCAAACGTTATTAGACAATTTGTCAGGTATTCCATTTCAAAGGCTGATCTATAGTGCGGGTAGTTACACCAATGAGCGTATCCATCACTTAAATCAAGCAGATAGCGACCAGATGCTAGTGATTAACTTACAGGCGTTTGAGCAAGTTTTTAGATGGGCAAGCAGTCAGTTAAAGCAGCAGTTAAAACAGTCATGTCAGGCATTAGATATGACTAAAGGTGATAGACCTAGCCTCATCTGTATTGCCTCTATCGCAGGCACGATAGATTATCCTTATGCCAGTCTATATGCAAAAAGCAAGCGTGCAATGATTGCTACGGCTAGCGCTTATCGAGCAGCACTTATACCTTATAACATCCAAGTAAACTGTATTGCCTCAGGCTATATCAATACTCAAGCACTACGTGATTTAAACGATGGCGATGCTAGCCATAAGCCATTTATCATGAGCACGCAAGCAGCGGTTGATCATATTATGCAAGCGATTGACGATAATATAGAACTAGCGATATTTCCACGCTCAATGCGCTATATCACGAGTGCCTTAAATTATTTACCTAAGCCTGTGCTCAATTGGATATTGGGCAGTAAACTGGATAAAGCCAAATGACTCTGCTATCTGTGCTTTGATTGTATTTAACCAAATAACCAGTAGAGTAGAGTAAATGCTGGCACTCCAATCAGTAAACTGTCTATCCGATCTAACACCCCACCATGACCAGCGAGCATCGTTCCAGTGTCTTTTACCCCGTGCTGGCGCTTAAAGGCTGATTCTAATAAGTCTCCAAATATACCGCTTACAGCCAAGCCATAGGCAGCTAATAGACAGATCCACCAATCAAAAGGGGTGAGCCAAAGACCTAATACTGCTGCCCACATTGCCGCAACTAAACTGCCAAAAACAGCACCTTCAATGCTTTTATTCGGGCTAATAGTCGGCGCTAGACCTCGTTTAAACAGCTTACGTCCAAGCAGTCTTCCGCATAGGTATTGGGCAATATCATTAAACTGACTGGCAAATAATACGAAGAGTAAAACACCATATTGTTCGCGTTGCCAGGTCAATTGCTGTAAGACAATAAGGCTAATGATGAGTGAGATGAATGCAACACTCAGTAGCAGGTCTAAGGAGTTGAGCCGTGTATAGTGTTGAGTCAGATTGAGAGAGGTTTTCGCTAGTAGGGAAGTATTTGGCTGTAAGCCTTTAGCTTGGAGTTTATGAATGAGTACGGCTTTACTGCGTAAACACCATATACGTTTAATCTCGTAGCTGCCGCGTAGACCAATTAATATAAAAAATAAAATGAGCAGCCATTGATAGGGATATGCTTGCGAATGAGAACCTTGCGTATCGTTTGTTATTTTTGCAATCACATAGCAAGTGCAGAGCGCGGCGAGCATCAACCACCACGAGCGGGCTATCAAGTAGATTTTTGGCAAGCGTTTTCGCAGACGAGGTACGGCAAGCACGCTCCAAGCCAAGCTGACGATTATCATCAGGGCAATCACAAACACAATATCAGATGCCATACCGTAGACACTCAAAGAAAAGGTAATATATTAAGCCTATCCATAATGATAGCTTAAATGCTTCTTTAACTATAGTGTTAGATATCGTCCTTGATAGGTTTGGCTATTATCTGTCGTACGCTTAAATATGGTCAGTAATAGGTATCGGATAACGCTCGTCTTCTATAATGTGATTAATAGAGTGAAGCGTAGTTTTTCTTAATGGCAGAATGATACTGGTTAAAGGCGTTTCAGCTAAGTTAGGATAATCCTCACGATAATGCCCACCGCGACTTTCAAAACGCTGATAAGCCGATTGAACAATCATCGTTGCTAACGCTAATTGCCTCACCAATTGAAAAATGGCAAGCTCACTGTCAGTAGTAGGGGCTTTACTGCTCATATCAGATAGCATGGTTTTATTATATTCGTTTGACTCTTGCCACTGCTCAATTTGTCGCAATGCTTGCTCTAATTGTTTGGCACTACGTGTAATGCCCATATTGGTTGTCAAAAGAGCTTTCAATGCTATAGTTATCTCTGCAATATTTACGTCAGAATGAAATGCTTTATCAGCTTTATAAATTGGATACGATGACTGCTTGGAAGAGGGCAAGATGACAAATTGCGTGTTTTCTAATGTCGGATATTGCCACATATCGGCAGCTAACTGATGCAGTTCATAATAGTTAGTCGTATGTGACTGAGGCATTCTTTCTAAAGCTTCAGCCGTTTTCTCTAAAGCTTCTAAGTTCTTTAAGCGATCCAATTGTGTTAAATAATGAGGTAAGTTGGCGGCGATGTTGCGACCAACCACCACACACTCCAACAATGAATTACTTGCTAAACGGTTGGCCCCATGCAACCCTGTATAAGCAACTTCGCCTGCTGCATACAGCCCTGCAATATCGGTCAATCCATTGGCATCAGTCACCACTCCGCCACAACTATAGTGGGCAGTCGGAGCGACTGGAATAGGATCTGTGGTCATATCGATGCCGAGTGCTAGCAGCGTCTGATAAATCTGCGGGAAATGCGCTTGTGTAAATGCAGCTGGCAAGTGACTGACATCAAGATGCACGTAGCCAAGTCCGTTACTACTAATCTGATTGGCTATTGCCCGAGCGACGATATCACGTGGGGCTAATTCAGCGCGCTCATCAACGTCTAACATAAAGCGCACGCCAGTCTGTGGACAATACAGTCGTCCACCTTCACCGCGTAACGCTTCAGATATCAAAAAACTGCTGTCATCTAACGCCAGACCCGTCGGGTGAAATTGCACAAATTCTAAATTCGCCAAACGACAGCCTGCTTGCCATGCCATCATGACGCCATCACCAACACAGACGTTAGGTGCGCTGGCACGCTTAAATAGTTGACCTAAGCCACCACTAGCCAGTACAACAGCCGCACTATGAATGGTGAGTTGGCGCTCATTGATATGATCAAAGACCAACGCCCCTCGGCTATGTTTAATCTCGCTATCGTCCATGCTAAAAGAATAGCTGCTAATCATAGGTGCAGTCAGTAACTCTAATGCTTCATGATAAGGCAAGATAGTGATATTGGTTGCAGCTTGTGCCTTGGTGGTTAATGCGTCCATCACGTGTCGCCCCGTTGCATCATCCGCATGGGCCACACGTCTACAGCCATGACCGCCTTCTTTGGTCAAGTGTAAGTCACTGGTTTTTAAGACTGCAAAATCAGGTGTATTATCAATTTTTTTAGTTAAAGTAGATTGAGTAAATGGCACACCTTGCTCGCATAGCCACTGCACTGCTTGCTGTCCTGCACCCAAGATACGGGCAGTATTGTCAGTCGCACACAATCCTGCACCAGCAATTAAGGTATCAGCGACATGCTCAGTCACAGAGTCTGCCTTGTCTAAGCTAGCTGCGATACCACCTTGAGCGTAATGACTTGAGCAAACCTCGAGCGCCGCTTTGCTTAAAACAGTAATATTCAGCGATTTCGGCAGAGATAGTGCGGTGCTCAAACCTGCTAGACCAGCCCCAATAATAAGAACATCAGTTTTTATAATATTACTCATATCACTGCTGCTCCTATTATTTGTATAGTTAATGGTGTTGGAACAATCAACTGAATGCGACTGACTCATGCTAGGCTGCCCCAACGTTAGCGAACAGCGGACGGTCTTTTACAATGTCGCCACTGGCGGCTACGCGTTGCTTTTGTGCTTCAGCAAAATCGAGCATCCGTTGTAATGGTTTCTTAGCTGCTACTGCCAGCTCAGGTGTCATTAGTACTTCACCACTTTGCTTGGTTAAGCACTGCTCAATACCTTTTAGGCCGTTCATGGCCATCCAAGGGCAAAACGCACAGCTCTTGCAACTGGCACTCTCACCAGCAGTTGGCGCGGCCAAGAATCGCTTGTTTGGTGAGCGCTTTTGCATCTCGTGCAATATGCCCAAATCAGTAGCGACGATAAAGGTATCAGCATCCATCTCATACGTTGATTGCAAAAGTTTACTAGTCGAGCCGACCACATCGGCTAGTTCAACCACGCTATCAGGTGACTCAGGATGCACCAAGACTTTGGCCTCTGGGTACTCCTCTTTTAGTTGCAGGAGTTCAGTGGCTTTAAATTCGTTATGTACCAAACAAGACCCTTGCCAAAGCAGCATATCTGCGCCAGTCTCACCAGCGATGTATTTACCCAAATGGCGATCAGGCCCCCAAATGATAGGCTCGCCTTGAGCATGTAAGTGACGGACGATGTCGATACCAACGGATGAAGTTACTACCCAGTCTGCGCGTGCTTTTACCGCGGCGCTGGTATTGGCATAGACTACAACGGTACGTTCAGGATGGGCATCGCAGAACGCTGAAAACTCATCAGCAGGGCAGCCCAAATCAAGTGAACACTCGGCTTCCAAATCTGGCATTAGGACGGTCTTTTCCATGCTTAATATTTTTGCTGATTCACCCATGAAGCGCACACCAGCGACGACCAAAGTCTGAGCGCTATGAGCTTGTCCAAACCGAGCCATTTCAAGTGAGTCACCGACGCAGCCACCAGTTGCCAATGCCAAGTCTTGGATAAAAGGGTCGACATAGTAATGTGCTACCAGTACGGCATTATTCTCTTTCAGTAGCTTCTTGATATTTTCTTCAACCACGATGCGTTCAGCGCGAGGCAAGTCTGCTGGCATTTTAGCCTTGGCATATTCAATGTTCATCTGAGTGGCGATGCGATTGTCCGTACTCATGATAGGTGCGTCATAAGGATATTTTTTCATAATGGCAGCCTTTGTTGGTGCAATAACGATAAATGTGTGTACTAAAAAGTAGGTAATTGGACATAATAAATTTATAAGTTGCCTTAATTATGCTCATTTTGAGCATAATTACAAGTGGTTTTTTATACTCAACAAGTCAAAAAATTGGGTTCTAGTGCTCAAAGTGATGTGTAATTAAGCCGTACTAAGCTTGAAAATGGTGCTAATTAATGCCCTTTATAACTATTTATCGATATTGATTTTTCATACTTACAACCACAGACTATGATAGTTTTAGATTCAAGCTATACTAAGCCATGCCATAGCTACTGACCCCAATAGCCTTTCACATTTCAGAGAAAAAGGATAATTCCCAAAGCCATGACGTTGTCTTATTCACATGCGCACCAGCAAGGTAGCGGCACGACAGAAGTGGTCGCCGTATTGGTCGCTATCACTGATCATATCGCGCGCGTTCTAACCGTTGACCAAGGCAAGCTGTTGCCAAATGGGCCACTTATGCCGCTACATCGCTCGCTACAAGCGGGCGTACGTCAGTGGGTAGAGGAGCAAACACAGCAACCGCTCGGATATTTGGAGCAGTTGTATACCTTTGTCGATACCAACAGGCGCAATATCGACGGTCATGCGTTGGTGTATGTGAGTTATTTGGGTTTGGTGCAAGAGACGCAAACGCAGGCACTCCAAAGCAAAGCACTCTGGCGAGATTGGTACGACTATTTCCCATGGGAAAATCATTTGGACGGTATGCCTAGCATTATTATGGACTTTATCGTGCCAGCACTACTCGAATGGGCCAATACTGCCAACGACTCGATTGTCCAACAGCGCAGGCGTCAGCGCATTGGATTATGTTGGGGGCTGGACGAAGCGTTTTTAGCAAGTGGCAAACTCACTGACAGTCAATCCGTCAACGAACACGATAATGAAAGTAGAGAATGGATTGCAGAGCATGTATTACTACGTTATGAAATGCTTTATGAAGCAGGTCTGATACCCGAAGCCCCTAATTATCCGCCCAATTATCAAGCTGTTGCCTTGCCAGAGGACTGGTCACAACACATAGGTGTACCCATGTATTATGATCACCGCCGCGTGATTGCTACTGCTATCTCAAGACTGCGCGCGAAAATTGAATATAGACCGCTTATTTTTGGTTTGATGCCAGACGTCTTTACCTTATCGCAGTTGCAGCAGAGTGTTGAGGCGTTATCAGGAGTGCGTTTGCACAAGCAAAACTTTCGTCGATTGCTTGATTCACAAAACCTAGTGATGGAGACAGGAGAGAGTAGCACTGCCCAGCGCGGTCGTCCTGCCAAGCTATATCGCTTCCGTCATGATATTGAATTACAGAGTTTATTGATGGACAGCAAACTTCCTAAGCGCAAGTAGTCATTTCAAGCTAGTCCGTTTTATCTCTAAATCGGTTTGTAATACGAAAAATTCGTCACCTTCCCTTGCAGGGCCGCTAACTTTACGCTATATTTATGCTCATTTTGAGTTTAAATAACGAGTAGTTTCTATCAATATCATGCCTAGATAAGGGTCAAAAATGACAATTGAACAAGAGCCAGCATTAGATGACGTATTGCTCAAGCCATTGGTTGAGAATGCATTAGCTGAAGATTTGGGTAGGCGTGGTGATGTAACGTCACAAGCTACTATCCCAGCCGATATGCAAGCGCAGTTGCAGATCAAAGCGCGGCAAGCAGGCGTGATATGTGGTATCGATTTGGCACGCTTGTCTTTTGCCTTAGTCGATGCGCAAATTGAGTTTATTGCACAAGTACAGGATGGCGAAACAGTAGAGGCTGGTGCAGTGTTAGCGACCGTAAAAGGTAACGCGCGTCATTTATTGACTGCAGAACGCACGGCACTGAACTTTATGACCCATCTCAGTGGTATTGCGACAGCGACACGTCAGATTGTCGATAGTGTGGCCCAATATCCGGCGCAAATTACTTGTACGCGGAAGACCATCCCAGGCTTACGTATCGTACAAAAATACGCTGTACGCTGCGGCGGCGGACGCAATCATCGCTTAGGACTGGATGATGCGATTTTAATTAAAGACAACCATATCGCCATTGCGGGTGACATCAAAACGGCCATTCAGCAAGCACAGAAATTTGCTGGGCATCTCATTCCTATTGAGGTCGAAGTCGATACGCTAGAGCAATTAGAGCAAGCGTTGGTTGCAGGTGTGAATTTAGTGCTATTAGATAACATGTCGCCTGAAACATTGTCGCAAGCGGTTGCTATGTGTCAGGGTCGAGCAAAGACTGAAGCCTCAGGTGGTATTACGCCCGAAACGGTACAAGCGGCGGCAAGTACAGGGGTTGATTTTATCGCGATGGGTTATTTGACGCACAGTACGACAGCCTTAGATATTGGGCTAGATTTTAGTGCATAAGGGCAGACGTAATACAGGCTAATAGCACTACATGCGCTCGATTTTATGACAAGGACTATCACTGAGTTAATAAAATGGTAATTTATACTGATAGCTTGGGCTAACAAGCTGTTAAATGCTTGTTTTTACACTGAAGCGTTACTAAGGTGACATGTAGGCGTAACGGCGCAAAGTTAATGATTTTATTAGCTTATCTGCCTATGCTACAATGCTATTTTTAGTTGCCTATTGGGTCATCGTTGCACTCGCACGATGACCTTATCTTTTTGCACAAGCGGTATCAATAGACAAGCGAGCGCTCAGTGAATACTGAAATTATCAAGATAATCCTAGCCTTTATGGTATTGATCAATCCATTTAGCGCATTGACGTTATTTTTAGATTTGACTCGCGGCTATTCGATGAACAATCGACGTAAGGTCGCGCGCGTTGCTTGTCTGACTATTTTTATCACCATCAGTTTTTTCACGATTGCAGGTGAGACGCTACTAAAAACCCTTGGTATTTCTATCGGCTCGTTCCAATTGGCAGGCGGTATATTGGTGTTTTTAATTGCCCTAAATATGATGAATGGAGAGGGTAACCCAGTTAAACCTGATCAAGAGAACTTCGATGTTGATCATGTAAAAGATGCGCCGGTTTCAATGGCAGCTGCCGTGGTTCCCCTTGCGATTCCGATGATGATTGGGCCTGGTGGTATCTCCACGGTTATTATTTATTCTTCACAAGTATCAGGTATTTTGCAGGTATCTGCCATTTTGATTGCTGGCTTATTCATCAGTCTGTTTTGCTACTTGGCATTGATGGCGGCAGGTCGAATCAGTCGCTTACTAGGCGATACTGGCTTGAACATCATGAGTCGAATCATGGGTATGCTATTGGCAGCCGTTTCTATCGAAATTATCGTTAATGGACTGCGTACGCTTTTTCCTAGCTTGATGTAAACGATCAATACAATATTACCGCTAACCATATATATTTATACAGCGGTTAGCGGTTAGCGGTTAGCGGATATCGACGTAATTTAGTTTATCCAATACGTCGTTTACTTAATATTCAGTTTATTCAACACTCAGCTTATCTATCATTTCCTAGTTATACTTCTATCAGCTTTGATACAAATGCCAAGCTAGATAGAGCATCAGTAACCCTACCAAAGCATCCAGTATGTTCCATGCCTTAGGCTTCTCAAATAGAGGCCTGAGTAATCGTGCACCATACCCAAGCGCAAAGAAGAAAAAGAACGAAGCGCTAATTGCACCTGCGGCAAACGTCAATTTACTGCTTGCACCCGTAGAGACCATGCCGACGAGTACCAATGTGTCTAGATAGACGTGCGGGTTTAGCCAAGTAAAACCAAAGCATAGTAACAAGGCTTTTTTTAAGCTAGTCACGACTTGTCCTTCGACAGTCAAAGCATGTGACACGCGTACGCTGGCATACAAACTCTGTAAGCCATATCCTAATAAAAATATAACGCCTGCTATTTTTGCGATATCTATAACGTGAGGATAGCGGGCCGTAACTGCACCAAAACCACCAACACCTGCTGATATTAAAAACGCATCGCTCACCGCACAAAACAAACAAACAAAAAATATGTGCTCGCGTTTGAGACCTTGTTTGAGTACAAAGGCATTTTGGGAGCCAATAGCAATGATGAGAGATAACCCAAGTAGGAAACCAGAGATATAATCGGGAGCATTCATAATACGGTGCTTAACGGTTGGAGTGTAGGAATGGTGACATTTTGCTTACTGGCAGGCCAGCAAAAACCTGCTAAGATACGCTATTGAATGAATGTATGCAATATGCGCACAATGTGAGTGTAATAGACGAGGGGCAGAGCAAGTCATGGTAGTCAGTTTGACAAGAATGCTACAGTCATTTGGGCAAGCTCAAGATGACCTACCGACATTGGCAGCAAAGAATGCTCAGGAGATGAGCGTCAATCATGAACAGGATGCTGCTGCCAAGAGTGATAGCAATCACGCAGTACAAGAGCGTTCTACACTAACTCCGCCTGAACGTGTAAACCGCATATGTGATGCGTTGGCACAAGTGAGTGATAGCCAATCATCCACGCCTTTGACCGATCGCTATCTAAGTAATCGTGCTCAAATGCGCCCAACCAATAGACCGCCTTTTGACCCAGATACTTTGTGGTATCTCAAACATGGACGTTGTCCGATTATGACTGAGCTTGTTGATGTGGTTGATGAGGCCACCCTAAATGCCATGCCTATTGAAGCTGTTGCGATATTAGATCGTATCAACGGTAAGCTAAAGCGTTATCGTGAGTGGAGTAGTGAGCTGAACGAACAGCAACAGCAGCAACATAACGAGCGTCAGTTCGTCATCGATAAGTTGGTGTCCGAAAGTATTCCTGAAGCATTACATCATTATGAGCAGCTACAACGCTTTAGTCCGCATCGCACTAAGAATAATATGGTGCAGGGCAAGATGACTGCTGGTGATATGCTGACAGATTTGTTTTTAGAGATAGACTATGAGCTTGACGAATTGTTAGATGAATTGCATCAGACAGTTTTGAACCGCCTTGCCTCAACCCACCGTTATGTTAAGAGCCGTACGCAAAGTTAAATTTTCGCTGATGACACTTTCTCTCGTACACTCGCAAAGGTTAAGTATTATCAAAAAACACAATCGACCTAGTGCATAACAATATAGGGCTTTAATAGAGCCTTATTTTTTTGTTTAATAATATCAACCATAAGAAATCAGCCACGACATTCTGATAAGTAATAAGGACAATATAATGACCCAAATGACTGCGATGTTCGTAATGTTTGTTTTGTATGGGCTGTTGCCAGCGGCTGGGTTATATCTAGGTTACCGTGGCATTAAAAAAGTCACAGCACCCAAAATGCTCGAATATAAGGCAATGCCGCAACTGGGTTATATACCTGAAAAAAGCCTACCCGTCGACGTTAAAACTGCTCTGGAGCAAATTAATACGAAGGGTGAAAAGTTGCGTGTCATGTATGGCGATACCAATAACGATGGCAAAATTGATGATAAAGATACCGTCAATGAAACTTATATTATGATTCAAAACTTAATGGATAGGCACGTGCCACAAGCAGTCGCTGATTATAGACGCTTGCATGATTTAGATGTGACGGATAGTGCGCTTGCTGATACTACCAAAATTAAGCATTCTAATGTTACTGGTAAAGAAGCCTTGTTAGACGTGCTTAAGACAATTAACACACAGTTCGATGACCTGCTCAACGCGTCATATCATCAAGACGGTCAAAAGCTACTCGCGACCAATCGCTATCTCCAAAAACGTTTTGATAACCCTACTAGCAACACAGAGTTTCAAAAGCCCGATAGCAATGCCAATAATAATATCAGTAGTAATGCGAGCAGTGATGTAAATATCCAAGCGATTGAAAGCCCAACTGGTGAAAATGTGAGCGCTAAAGACATTAAGCTATAAACACAAAGTGGAATGGTGAAAGGGTAAAGAGCAAGCGTATATGAGTATCTTAATAGGCATCGGTATTGTAACGACCGTCACTACCTTTTATCTAGGTAGAAAAGGCTGGCAGGCTTTTCATAAAGCTGTCGGTATCTCACCTGGCGTGCTCACGTATCAGGATTACGATGCGCCCTTGTCATTAGCCACATTAAATTGGCAGCAGTTAACGTTAAATAAACAGCACTTAAAAACATTGTCAGAGCAGAAACTGCGCCAGTTAAAACGTATCGATGAAAAAGTAAGCAGCTATTACGCTTATCAAGTAGCATTACAAACTCAGAATAAGACACCAGCGATAACAGAAGCGCAGTTTGTATTGAATAAAATGCTGCAAACACGGTTACCCGAAATGCTAGCTACTCATTATCAATTAACGGATATAAATGTCACTAATGAGAATAGCGAAAAGAGGTTAGAGGCTAGTGAGTTATTGCAGAGTGTTTTAGATAATATTGAACAGCGTTTGGATAGACTACTGGCGCAAATAGACGAGGAGCAGCTACAAGAGCTGCGAGTCATGAAGCATTATATTAATAGTCACGATAGCTGAGCCGCTATCTTTATACTAAGCAACTGTGACGCCTGCAAACTGTGATGACTGTAAAAAGACACAAAAAAAGCGGTCAATGACTATCCATCATTGACCGCTTTTTTTGTGTTTATTCTAAATCTATCAAAAACTTAGAATAATGTTAAATCAATTTAACTAGCGCTTATCATTGCGATCACGGGTGTTACGTGTACCGCGGCTGGCAGGGCTAGCACTACTTTTAGGTTTCGCGCTGCTGTTGCGGTTATCGCTACGAGTATCAGTACGACGCGCTTTAAGCGGCTTGTTTCTGATACGTTCTTGTTTTTCTTTGGCTGCGCCATGTAGACCCGTGCCATAACGTGGACGCAAGCTGACCAAATCCGTCAACGTATTGATTTCTTTTTTATCAAGCTCTAAGAAACGGCCAGTACGTAGCTCTTTTGGTAGAACAATCGTGCCATAGCGTGTACGTAGTAGACGACTAACTTTTAGACCTTGTGACTCAAATAAACGACGTACTTCGCGGTTACGGCCTTCTTTTAACTGAACGTGATACCACTTGTTGACGCCTTCGCCGCCGCCTTCTTTGATGTCTTCAAACTTGGCAAGGCCATCTTCTAGCATGACGCCAGCGGTCAATGCACGGGCGATATCAGGCGTTACTTCACCTAATACACGTACCGCATACTCACGAGTAACTTCACCAGATGGATGCATCAAGCGATGCGCCATTTCGCCATCGTTAGTAAATAACAGTAGGCCAGTTGAGTTAATGTCCAAACGTCCAACCATTACCCAGCGGTCATGCGTTAGCTTTGGCAAACGTTCAAAGACAGTTGGGCGGCCTTCTGGATCTTTAGCCGAGCAAACTTCACCTTCAGGCTTGTAGTAAGCGATAACACGGCGACGCTTCTCATTTTCAGAAGTGTATTTAATTTGACGGCCATCAACCCGAATCTCATCACCTTGCGAGACGCGATCACCAATGGTCGCAGGACCGTTATTAACCGTTACGCGGCCAGATTTGATGACTTCTTCCATTTGACGGCGTGAACCCAGTCCCATACGGGCGAGTGCTTTCTGTAATTTTTCGTCTTTCATCATAATATCCTTGAGTCGGTGGGTTTACATTTCTCAATGTAAAAAATTGGATTGACTATTCTACGCTATTTTAACAAATTTAGCACGTAAACCAATACCTTACTGGTTATTAATGCATAAACAAACATAGTGCTAATCAATAAAAGTTTATTAGTCGTATACGAAATATAGACTCGAAGACTCTCAGTGACTGGGGGTATGAATCAATATGCAGATACAAACACTTACACTACTTCGGCATTAAAAGGATATTTCCAATCATAAATGCAATCGAAATAAGCCTTCATTAAGTTGAAGTTTTTCAAATTAAAAATAAAAATTTTATTTATGACGAAGCTGTTTTCACTTGCGTTTTTTTATCGCTCAGCAATTTGAAAGTTGATATCAGTTTTCGTAATTAGCCGTAAATAAAGGGCTTGATGAGCAATTGCAAAGTAGTCACTTAATTATTTTATGATAGGTTATATGTATTGCACTGAATATAGTTTAGGTGTATATTTATTAAATATATTCTTTTTTACGAATATATTTGTTGTGGTGAGGTTTTCTGTTTTGATTCACAAATATAAATATGAGTAACTGTTATGGTTAATAAATATTTCATTTTTGTACACAAACGCTTTTTGGTAATGAGCATATTTTGCTTATTTCTAATGGGATTGTTTAGTGGCTGTACGATCAACTCAGGACTTCAGTCAGGAAATCTTCCTGAATCTGGCACCTTTACCGCAGATAACGGTCTTCAATTTCACATTCAGCCTTTAAGTCTGGCAACTTTACCGCGTACAGCGCCGGCTACTGTTACTCAAGATCTCTCTCATTTGATCAAAACCTCTGGACGAGTCAATTATGGCATTGCGAAAGGGGATGTGCTGAATATCATCCTTACCAATTATCCAGATATTAATGCGTCAACTGCTAGCTTAACGGTAGATCAACAAGGGTATATACAGTTTCCATTGATAGGCAGAATCCAAGCCAGTGGGTTGAGCGTGCCGCAGTTCACCGCTACGTTGCAAAGCAAACTACAGCGTTATCTCAAGTACTCAGATCCTCAAGTCAAAATTATCAATTACCGTGGCAGCAAGTTTTTCGTAGATGGTGCGGTGAAGCAGTCTGGCGAGTTTGCTATTGCTGATGTGCCAGTGTCGGTATATGGGGCTATCTCTATGGCAGGTGGTACTACTGAGACAGGCGATTCAAATAACATTGTGCTAAATCGTCAGGGCAATAGCTATCGCTTAGGAGTGCAGTCACTACATAAAATGGGGCTGTCTGCCAATCAAATCTATCTGCGGGATGGTGATTCTATTCACGTCAATAGCCAAAGCCGCAATAAAGTCTACGTATTGGGTGAATTTGGCAAAATTGAGCCAGTTGCGATTCCAGAACAAGGGCTGAGCTTAGCGCATGTATTAGGCGAGTCAAATGGATTAAATTCCAGTACGGCTAACGCAGCCAAAGTATATATCGTGCGCGACAACCCTCAGTACCAGTACACCAATATTTATTACGTCGACATGCAAAGTATCACAAGCTTGGCACTAGCCAGTCGCTTTGACATGCAAGCCAATGACATTCTTTATGTAGATCCAACAGGCTTAGCTCGCTGGAATCGTGTGATTAGCGCGATACTACCATCAACCTCTGCCATAAACGTGATATCAGGGTTATAAATGATGGCTAGTGAAAATACTGGATGTGCTTCGAATTTCAATACTGAGATTAAATGAGATAAGAATAGAAAGTAGAGTGATAGATTTTATAAGGTGCGATTAGGCAGAGAGCAATCTAACTGCAGTAAAGGGCAGTTAGGGTCTTGAAGCTAAGCGAAAGCTATTAAGCGATTAACACTGAATAATGGGTATATGGTTATGAATAATATAGATTCAAAAAACCTATCGACACCTAAGGGTGACAACGACAATGACAACATCGACTTAACGGCGCTGGTTTTGGTTTTGTTGCGTGGCTGGAAAGTCATAGCGCTCATGGCAGCAGTCGGACTCTTAATAGGATTTTTCTATACACGCTATATTAATCCGACCTTTAAGTCTGATGCGCTGATCCAAATTGAAGAAAACTCCCAAGGAGTCGATGCGCTTGGTGCAAACATCTCAGAGTTGGTCGGAGAAGAAGCGAGCAAAGCTGAGGCAGAAGCCGAACTTATACGGTCTCGGATGATACTAGAGCCAGTCGTCGATATGCTACATCTAGACATCAAACTTACCGATCCTAATATTGGCTATCTCGATAAAATAACAAACGACCGCATTAACACCCAGTTGAACACGAATGATGGTGTGTCTTTGAGCACAAAAAACGGTTCCGTACAAATCAATCAGTTCGATGTGTCACCAGCGTATTTAAACCAGTCTTTTACGCTATCACAGTCTGACACAGGATTTGTCCTGAACAATGGACTAGACGATTTCAAAGGACAGTTAGGTCAGCCACATCAGTTTAATGGGGTAAACGGTGAGATTAACATTACGGTGACTGAGCTACCTGCAGACGGTTACCCTATTGGCATCACTCAGCAGACCTTAAAGACCACGACAGATGCAATGAATAGCGCCTTGTCTGTGGAAGAAAAAGGCGATAAAACCAATATTATTCAGCTGTCGATGACAGGCACAAACCAACAGCAAATCACGACCACACTTGATCAGATAGTCCAGTCTTATATCGATCAAAACCAATCTCGGGGTACAGAAGAAACCACCAAAACATTGGCTTTCATGGAAACTCAGATTCCAGCATTAAAAGAGAAATTAGACACCTCTGAAGCTCAGTTCAATGAGTTTCGTAAAAAGCACGGCACCATCGATGTAGGTAAAGAAGCTGAGCTATTACTAAATGAAAAGTCTCGAATCGATGAGCAGCTCAATGATCTCAAATTAAAGAGAGCGGATCTAACGACTTACTATACCAATGAGCACCCACTCGTTATCCAGATAAATGAGCAACTAAAAGTCCTCAACAGTCGAATAGGAGCGATAGGTAGCACCGTCGCAGGACTGCCTGAAATCCAGCGAAAGTTCTTAAAGTTATCGGAAGATACAGCCATTAATAGAGAGATTTACCTCACGCTGCTCAAAAATTATGAGCAACTAAAAATCGTTAGAGCTGGTCAGGTTGGTTATGCCCGTATTCTAGATAGACCGACCAGTACTTTCGATGCCATTGCACCAAACAAATTCCAAATTATGCTGCTGGCGCTACTCGTAGGTACTGTACTGGGGGTAATGCTGGTTCTAATCAGAAACTTAATTAGAAATGTCGTAAAAGACCCAGAACATCTAGAGTCTAAAACGGGAATTCCTGTCATTGCAACGATTCCACGTTCGACCTCGATATCTAAGCTAGGTGGGAACAAAAAAAATACTGGTCGAATGCTTGCTCACGTTGATCACAATGGCTTGAGTTATGAAGCAATTAAAAATTTACGGACAAACCTTTTATTTGGTAAGACGGCGAAGACAGCAGATGAAAAGTCCGCTCAGACCATATTAATCACTGGAGAAAGCCCAGGTGTCGGTAAGTCTTTTATTACGGCTAATTTATCTGAGGTATTTGCACAGCTTGGCAAAAAAGTGCTGATTATCGATGGAGATATGCGTTTAGGGGAGCTGCACAAAATGTTTGGTATGAATCCAGACAGTGGTCTCACAGACTACTTACTGCAGGATAAAGATAGCTCTCTAACAGTTAATGAGCCTCGATTAGATACTGACATGGCTAAGTTAAACCTTGAAAGCTTTATTCAGCCGACTGGTATGGAGCATATTGACCTTATATCGCGGGGACGACCGTCGCATAATCCGACTTCTTTATTGATAGGAGAGAAGTTCAATCATTTGATGGCAGCGCTCAAAACGAAGTACGACTATATCGTTATCGATGCGCCGCCTATATTGGCTGCATCAGACGCCATGGTATTGGCACAGCACGCAGACAAAGTACTGATCGTCACCAAATTTGATCATTCAGTAGAAGGTCAGCTGGTCTATGCAATTAAACAGATGAGTAAAGCAAACGTACAAGTAGATGGCATCATCTTAAATGACATACAGCAAAGTATTCTGAATAGGTACAGCTATCACTACCATTATGCTTATGGACACAATTCATAGTTAGCTTCTGTCAATGGCAAATGAGCGACATAATTTAAGTAGGTGGATCTTATGTTTATAAAAACAGAATCTAACAATGCTTATCAAACGCCAAGCGATATCAATCGATGGTCGAAGCGTATGACGCTGTTTTTATTAGCCTTACCACGCTTTGCGAAATGCTCTATCTTATTTGGTATCGATTTTTCGGTTGCTGTCCTTTGCTTGGTAGCGGCATTGGCATTGCGTCAAGGTTATGTCGATGATCAAATCGGCCTTACGGTATTAGCTTTTTATGCACTGATACCTGTCGTCAGCTTATATCTGATTGGCTTTTATAGAGGCGCCTCTAGAGGGTTTTTCGATGCGGCGATGGGTCGAGTACTACAGTTGTTTTTATTACTTATTATCGTTTATCAGTTCATCATTTATGTAAATCCAGTATCAATGATGCCGCGCTCAGCGCCAATTATATTTTTGTTCTTATTTTTTATTTGGTTATGGAACAGTCGGCTAATGATTCGCGGGTTGCTGAATCGATTACAGAAACCAGACAATCAAGGTCGCCTAGATAGTTGCTGCGATAACGTGATTATTTATGGCGCAGGATCGGCTGGTAGAGAGCTATTAGAGAGCTTGAGACATTCTCATAAATATAATGTAGTGGCATATATCGATGATGATCCGCAGCTGATAGGGGCTTATCTACATGGTAAAAAAATATATGCTGCTCATGCGTTACCTTGGTTAATAGAAAAATTAAATGTCGCGCAAGTGATTTTGGCAATGCCTTCTATGAGCCGTGGTCGTAAAAAACAGATTATGGATAGCCTGTCAGGCGTTTCTGTCAAATTAAAGGATTTACCGAGCTTACGAGAGCTTGCTGATGAGATCGTAACAGTCAGCCATATACGTCCGGTCGATATATTAGATGTGCTTGAAAGAGAAACTGTCGAACCAGTTGCTGAGCTCCTCCAAAAGAACATTACGGATAAAAACGTACTCGTAACAGGGGCAGGGGGTTCTATTGGGAGTGAGCTGTGTAGACAAATCATGAAAAATAAACCTACATGCTTGGTGTTATACGAGCAGTCTGAATATGCTTTGTACACAATCGATCAGGAACTTAGAAGCCTTGTCGCTAGTAACGTCACTAGTAATGTCGTTAGTAATATTGAATATCAAGATATTGAGATTGTTAGCATCATTGGAAGCGTGGGTAACGAAAAAAAATTAATCAATATATTCGAAAAATACCATATAAAAACGATTTATCACGCTGCTGCATACAAACATGTACCGATTGTCGAGTCCAATCCATTTGAAGGCACGATTAATAATACCAAAGGCACCTACCATTGTGCTTGTGCCGCAATAAAAGCTCATGTTGATACGTTTGTACTGATCTCTACTGACAAAGCAGTGCGACCGACCAACGTGATGGGAGCCTCCAAACGTTTGGCTGAGCTTGTCTGCCAAGGACTGAGCCAAAGCAACAGTCATACGTGTTTTAGTATGGTGCGTTTCGGCAACGTTTTGGGTTCATCAGGCTCCGTAGTGCCACTTTTTACCAGACAAATTGAGCAGGGTGGTCCGATTACCATCACCCATCCAGACATCACGCGCTACTTTATGACCATACCAGAAGCAGCCAGTTTGGTGATTCAGGCAGGGGCTATGGCGTTCGGTGGTGAAGTATTTGTACTTGATATGGGTGCACCCGTCAAAATCGTGGATCTTGCCAAACGTATGATTCGTCTAACAGGGTGCGAGCTAAAAGATGCGAGCAATCCTAATGGTGATATCGAAATTGTGTTTACTGGATTGAGGCCAGGTGAAAAGCTCTATGAAGAGCTAATCATTGGTGCTGACAATATAGAGACCACGTTTCATCCACTCATTATGCAAGCAATGGAACATAGTTTTCCATTGGAAGATATCGAAGCTATCTTATTTGAGTTTATCGAAAGATCAAAGCGGCACGATACTGAATGGTTGAAAGCACAATTTAGGACCTTCGTTGAAGGCTACCGAGAAGGCGATGAAGCTGATGCCGAAAAGATAGTTATAGAACTGATGGACGTAGTGAGTTAATAGAATAAAAAATTGAAGTAAGTAAACTAATAGAGTGGTTAAAAGTATGTTGCGATTAGCCAAAGAATTGTTTGCCCTGTTAACTGTAGACCAGCGACGACGTTATTTGTCTTTGCAGATTATGATGGTGTTCATGGCATTTATGGAGCTGTTGGGAATTGCTTCTATAGGGCCCTTTATGGCCTTAGTGGCTGATATGCAGCTGCTTGAAACCAATGCAATTCTTAATCGTATATATGTAGCCAGCGGTGTGAGTACACATACAGATTTTTTGTTCATAACGGGTCTATTTGTACTGTTGATGCTTAGTTTAGCGTCTATTTTGTCGATGATTACGACATGGCGTTTGTCTTTATTTGCTTATTCGGTCGGTACAGAGATTAGTGATCGTTTGTATCATTATTATTTGCAAAAAGACTGGTTGTTCCACGCTAGTGGAAGCAGCGCTCAATTGACTAAGCAAATTGCAACTGAGGCATTAAGAGTAACAAACTTTATTATTTTGCCATTTATACAGATGAATGCTCGTCTAGTATTAGCAGTATTTATCTCAGTTAGTATCTTTATTTATAACCCATTGATAGCAACCGTAGGGGTTGTATTGTTTGCTAGCGGTTACGTAATTATATACAGAATGATTCGTAAGCGTATCGCCTTGTATGGAGAGTACGTTTCTACTACCTCAACTGATCGATTTCGTTTAATGAATGAGGGCTTTGGGGGGATCAAAGATGTACTACTCTACAATCGTAGACATGATTTTGTACATCAGTTTGAGACAAGTGGAAAGTTATTTGCGCATGCTCAAGGAGTAAATACAGCATTAAGCCAAGCACCTAGATATTTAATGGAGTTGTTAGCTTTTGGTGCAATGATTGGGCTAGTTTTAGTTTTGTTGACAACACGCGAAGGGAATTTGAGCCAAGTATTACCTATATTAACCGTTTATGCTCTTGCTGGTTTTAAGTTATTACCTGCTTTGCAGCAAATATACCATAGCGTTGCTACGATTAGAGGCAATACGGCTGCTTTTGATTCTATAAAAGAAGACTTGCTTGCATCGTTGACCGTAGATAGTGAGCAGGGTGCTGCTTCAGATATTGCGAGCGGTCAAACAATTGATTTAGCAAAAATTAAGACTATACGACTGAATAGGGTTAGCTTTACCTATCCTAATAAAGTAATGCCAGCATTAGATAATATAAATCTAAATATACCTATCAATTCTACAGTTGGTTTTGTCGGTGAGTCGGGGTCTGGTAAATCTACAGCTATCGATCTATTACTAGGTCTTATTGCACCAAATACCGGACAGTTAATGCTTGATGACTTAATTATCGATGAAAAAAACAAACAGGCTTGGCAGCAATACATAGGTTTCGTACCGCAGAGTATATTTTTGAGTGAAGGTAGTATCGCTGAAAACGTCGCCTTTGGCATATGTCGTAAAGATATTGATTTAGTAAGAGTAAAACAGGCAATTAAGCTTGCCCATCTAGAGTTCTTAGTAGACAGTTTATCTGAAGGTTTAAATACTAAAGTTGGTGAACGAGGCGTACAACTATCTGGAGGACAGCGACAGCGTATTGGCATAGCTAGAGCATTATACAATCAAGCTGATGTATTGGTGTTTGATGAAGCAACAAGTGCCTTAGACGGTATTACTGAAAAAGTCATAATGGACGCTATTCAAGAGCTAAGTGGGCAGAAGACCATCGTAATGATAGCCCATCGTCTAAAAACAGTAAAAAATTGCGATATTATTTATTTTATGGAAAAAGGTAAAGTGATTGAACAAGGCACTTATCAACAGTTGATAAATAGCAACCCAACGTTCGAAAAAATGGCTATGTATTCATAGTTGAAATAATAAAAAATTATTTTCATAAATCACTATTTTCTATGGTAAATAACGATTATGAAGTTTTAACAATAAACGCAATAGAGTATATGGATTTATTCGAGAGATAAAATATGAAAAATATATGCTTTCTTATAGGTAATCTTAATCACGCTGGCGGTACTGAAAGAGTAACCAGTTTAATTGCGAATGGGTTTGCCGAAAGAAGTTATAATATCTCAATTTTAAGCCTTGTAGGAGGCGACAATCCTTTTTTTAATCTAAATGATAATATAGAAAATCACTTTTTATACTCTAAGAGTGTGTCTTTTAAAAAGAGAATTTTGCAAGCAATTTATAAATTACGGCAATTTGTAAAAAAGCAAAAAATCGATACGCTCGTTGTGGTTGATAGTATTTCATGCATATTTACAGTACCTGCGCTAGTGGGTTTGAATGTCAATCATGTTTGCTGGGAGCATTTTAATTTTAAAAATGACTTAGGAAAACCTGTTAGAAGGTTAGCTCGTCAATTAGCCGCACGATATTGTGATGCAGTAGTGACTTTGACAGAAAGAGATAGGCAGTACTGGTTAGATGGCACACATCATAGGTCTCAAATAGTAGCAATACCTAACCCTTGCCCATTTCCACCGCAGACATATATCAAAAAAGAAAACACAAAAATCGTATTGGCAGTTGGTGGATTGACTCAAATAAAAGGCTTTGACATGTTGCTTGAGGCTTGGGTGCAGGTAAATAGCTCTATGCCTGATTGGAAGCTAGTCATAGTTGGGGAGGGAGAAGATAGAAAAAAAATAACAGGATTTATTAAAAGGACCAAATTGACAGAAAGCGTGTGCCTAGTAGGTAATACCTCTCATATAAGTAGATATTATGAACAAGCAGAAATATTTTGCTTGAGCTCTCGTTTTGAAGGTTTTCCAATGGTATTACTTGAGACGCTGGCTTTTGGACTACCTGTTGTTAGCTTTGATTGTGATACAGGCCCTGCAGAAATATTAAAAGGTACGGGTTCTCTCTTAGTGCCAAAAAATAATACTAAGCAACTGGCTTCAGCATTGATAAAGCTAATGAACAATAAAGAAGATCGAAAAATGATTGGCATAAAAAGTAGGGGCAAGTCTGAAAACTATCAACCTAAAGAAATAATAAGCCAGTGGGTTTTTTTGTTAGAGGGTTTAAAAAGCTAAAATTATTTTTTATATGACTATATTAATCCAGATAAGAGATTTAGTATTTTTTGGGCGGGTAATAATTATCAAATATAGTTTTAGTATAAATAGTAATAGCATGAGATATGATCAATATTTAGCTTGCGCATATTCATAAAAGTTACTTATATGAAATCCATTTATGTTATGGCCTTTAGAAATAAATAATAAGGAGAGCGACATGAAAGTTATAATAGTAATTAGTAGTGTCAATAGCTCGGGCGGTACTGAGCGAGTAGGATGTATGCTTGCGAATAGCTTATCTGAAGTAGGGTATGAAGTAATACTAGCCAGCATATCCTATGGAGATAAACCTTTTTTTCCTATAAATAAAGAAATAAAACTAGTGTCTCTAATGAGTTTTTCAGACCATAGGTTGCTCCGTATTCCTAATACTATTTATAAATTAAGGAAGCTACTAAAAGAAGAGGAGATTGATGCATTGATAGTAGTAGAGACATTATGCTCTCAATTTACTATACCTGCCACCATAGGCTTACCGGTCAAGCATATATGTTGGGAGCACTTGAATTTTAATCACGATTTAGGAGTTAGAAGTAGAAGAGTCGCTCGTCAACTAGCAGCACGATATTGCGATTCAGTAGTGACTTTAACGGAAAGAGATAAGCGGTATTGGTTAGACGGCACGCATCATAAATCACAAATCTTAGCAATAGAAAATGCTTGTCCATTCCCACCACAAGACTATATCAAGCGAGAAAACACAAGAACCGTATTGGCAGTAGGTAGGTTGATTCAGGTGAAAGGTTTCGATATGTTGCTTGAGGCTTGGGTTAAGGTAAGTGACTTTATGCCAGATTGGAAACTAGTCATAGTTGGCGAGGGCAAAGAGAGAAACAAACTCACAAAATTTATCGAAGAGAATGAGTTAACTGAAAAAGTGAGCTTGGTGGGTGAGACTTCGGATGTAAGTAAATACTATAAAGAAGCAGAAATATTTTGTTTAAGCTCTCGTTTTGAAGGTTTTCCAATGGTGCTGCTTGAGGCGTTAGCTTTTGGACTACCTATTGTTAGCTTTGATTGTGATACAGGCCCTGCAGAAATATTAGAAGGTACAGGTTCAATTTTAGTACCGAAAAACAATATCGATGAGCTTGCTTCAGCCTTGATAGAACTGATGAATAGTAAAGAAGATCGAAAAATAATTGGCTTACGAGGAAAAGAGAAATCTAAAAAATATCAACCTAAAGAAATAATAGGGCAGTGGATTGAGCTATTAGAAAAGAGTGACTAATTATAGAATAAATAGAATAAATAGAATAAATAGAATAAATAGAATAAATAGAATAAATAGAATTAAAATAATGGATGTATGCCTACTCATATAACAATTTTATAGCTATAGGATAACAATGAAAATACTATATGTTATTACAGGCTTAGGACAAGGAGGCGCTGAACGAGTTGTTTGTGACTTGGCGGATGCCATGGTCCAAAAAGGGCATCAAGTTAGAATTGTGTATTTTGTAGGTGAGGTACTTACTAGACCAACATGTGAAGGTATTGAGTTAATGAAAGTTAGCTTGACCAATATAATCTCTCTACCTGCTGCATATATTTTGCTATCAAAAATAATTAAAAGTTATCAGCCTGACGTTGTGCACTCGCATATGGTCCATGCAAATATTTTGACGCGTTTAGTCAAAATAGTAACTCCAATAAATAGATTGATATCCACCGCCCACAGTAGCAATGAGGGCGGTGCACTACGTATGCTAGCTTATCGACTGACTAACCGCTTGGCCGATGTAAGCACCAATGTCAGCAACACGGCAGTTGCCTCTTTTGAATCAAGATATGCAGTACCAAAAAAAGGAATGAAAGCTATATATAACGGAGTGAATTTTGATGACTTTAGTTATAGTACGCAGGCAAAAATCGCAATAAAGGATGAGCTCGGGCTAGATCAGAACTGCAAGGTAATCTTAGCAGTTGGTAGGTTTAATAAAGCAAAGAACTACCTTAATCTCTTGAGGTCTATAAGATTTTTAAAAACCGCTAATTCTATTCCTTTTGTACTGATTATTGCAGGTGATGGTGAATTAAGGTCAGAAATCGAAAGGCATATTATAGAGTTAGAGTTAGATAAAGAAGTTATTCTGTTAGGTAGAAGGAGTGATATATCAACGTTGATGAGTGCTTGTGATACGTTCGTTTTATCATCTGATTATGAGGGGCTGCCGACAGTATTGATTGAAGCTTTAGCTTGTCAAGCAAACGTCGTTTCTACTGATGTTAGCGGCGCCCGTGAGATATTAGACGGTTATGGAAGTATCGTACCTATCCAGAAGCCTGAAGCTTTAGCAAAAGCCATCGAAGCTAATTTATTAATTGAACAGAAGAATATTCTAGGTCGACAATATGCCAAAGACAAATTTGATATAAAGATTATTTCCGATGAATGGGTGGAAATATACCATGAGAAATAATCAGCAATTATTCGAGAGATTTTCTAACTCTAATATATTTTTATTAGTTACCGCTATCTTTTTCTCAAAAATAATTGCATTTGTACTGATGGAATACGATATTTTAATAATAAACTTGGGCGGTGGCAGCGATGCTAATTACTATAACTCTTATGCTGAAGGCTTTACAGATACCGCAGTAAATATTTGGCCAGTATTACTAAGGTGGTTAAACGATTTTGGCTTGTATTCGCGTGATTTGACTACTTACTTCTTATTTTTTCTAAGTTTAATAGCCATTCCCATTATGGTAGTTAGACTTTCAGGCATAACGTTCAAAAGAAATCAAAAATACTATTTATACGCTCTTTTAGTTTGCTTGATTCATCCAACGATATTCTTTTTTTCAACAGATATATTTCGCGATATATTTATGGCCTTTAGTTTTCTATTAGGATGCCTGACAGTAAAGTGGTTCTTAAATAGTCATAGTGTCTTTGGTGCTGTCTTTTATTTTTTATTATCTGTGGCGATTGGATTTTTTTTAATAGAGATAAGACCTTATTTAGGGTATGCCTACTTGCTTAGTCTACTTTTCTTAAAAATAAAATTTACTAAAAGTAGAGCTTTTTATTTAGGTCTTCTCTATCTTGGACTTCTGTTTGCAGCAAACTATTTAGGCGTTTTGGACTTGCTAACTGAGTATCGGTCTGGATTTGAAGAGTCGGAAGGTGGCTCGACTCTAGGTCTCAGCTTCTCTAATCCTATACTATTTATACCTAATTTTATAATTAGCTTTTTGGGGCAGATGCTGGGCTTGTACATTACTAACCCGCTAGCGCTTGTACTATTCGTACTCGAAACCGTTCCTTTCTTTTTCATGCTCATATATGTATTAAAGAACATTAAGTTAGCAGACAGCTTTGTACGTTTTCTCATTATATTTTTCGTGTTCTACGGCAGTGTTTGGTTGATCGGAAACGATAATTTAGGCACCGCAGTACGTTTAAGGATATACAACTATTTGGCTATATATATCAGTTTTTTTTATATCTTAAGGCTTAAAAGATCGTCTTTTAGAAAGTCCTCCTCAAATAGAGTATAGGTGGTGAATGGATGAAAATAATTATTTTAGGCACCATTGCTTATAGTTTTTATGGCTTTCGCGCTGACCTTATTCAGGAGCTGGTCAAACAGCAGCATACTATCTATGCGTTTACTTCTGAATATACTCAAGATGAGCTAAAAAAAATAGAAATGTTGGGTGCCATACCTGTAACCTATAGTCTAAATCGAGGTGGCCTGAATCCTTTAGCGGATATCACAGCAGCTTATCATCTGTCCAAAGTTATTAAGAAAATAGCGCCAGATGTTGTGTTCTCTTATTTTTCTAAACCCGTTATCTTTGGCACGTTAGCAGCAAAAATAGCAAAGGTTCCACAGGTTGTAGGTATGCTCGAAGGATTGGGTTATTGTTTTACAGATCAACCTGAAGGCCTCAGCAAGAAGGTAAAAGTAATTAAAGGTGTTCAGGTCTTATTGTATAAAATTGCTTTGCCACGGTTAAATCGTCTTATATTTTTAAATATTGATGATCCTAATGATTTATTGAAGCGGTATAAAATACAAGTGAAACAGGTAAATGTGCTAGGTGGTATCGGCTTAAATCTAAGCCAGTATAAATATCAGTCCATAGTAAATATCGAAGAACCTATCAAATTTTTATTTATTGGTCGCTTATTGAAAGAAAAAGGTGTCCATGATCTTATTTCGGCTATAAAAATAGTAAAGAAAGTATACCCTGAAGCGTATTTCACTATTTTGGGAGAGATAGATGCTTCTAATATGGGTGCATTGCAGAAATCAGAGTTAGATGAGTTGATTGCATCGAACATCGTAAACTATCCTGGTCATGTTGATAATGTAAAAGACTGGATTGCAAATCATCATGTATTTGTACTGCCGTCTTATCGTGAAGGTGTGCCGCGCAGCACTCAGGAAGCGATGGCAATTGGAAGACCTATTATTACTACTGATGTACCTGGTTGCCGTGAGACGGTTATTGATGGAGTAAATGGGTTTTTAGTAGAAAAATGGAATCCGAAAGCTTTGGCAGAGAAAATGATTTACTTTATAGAACATCCTGAACAGATTAAAGAGATGGGTGATGAAAGCTACAAGCTAGCACAAGAGAAATTTGATGCAGATAAAGTCAATAAACGACTAATAAATATGTTGGGTTTATAAATGATAAAACGACTATTTGACATTGTAGGTGCAACGACAGCGTTAGTAGTGCTGTCTCCTGTCTATGCTGCAACTGCCTACAAGGTGAGTAAGAATCTTGGCGCGCCTATTCTATTTCGTCAAATTCGTCCAGGTATGTATGGTAAGCCATTTGAGATGATAAAGTTTCGATCCATGAAGGATGATATAGACGCAGATGGCAATCCTCTAGAAGATGGCGCACGATTGACATCGTTTGGTAAAGCGTTGCGTAACACCAGCCTTGATGAGTTGCCAGAGCTTTGGAATGTCATAAAAGGCGATATGAGTCTAGTGGGCCCGCGACCATTATTGATGGAGTATCTGCCCTTATATAATGATGAACAAGCGCGCCGACACAATGTCCGCCCAGGTATTACAGGTTATGCTCAAGTCAATGGTCGCAACGCTATTGGATGGGATGAAAGATTTGCACTGGATACATGGTATGTGGACAATCAGTCGCTGTGGTTGGATATCAAGATTTTACTTAAAACAGTGAAAAAAGTCATTATCAAAGATGGTATCAGTGCTGAGGGTGAAGCAACTATGAGTAAATTCATGGGCAATAGTATTAATGAAGAAATGCTTTGAAAGTACTCTTTGCTGATAGCAGTACAGCTAATTAAAAAAGTTGTGTATCAAGAAAGTCATGATAGATAGTAAGGTTAATAACATAGTGAGCAGTTTATCGTAGAGCGTGACACAACATTAGACATAAGTACCATAGAGGAACATATGCTAAATACCCCTTTTTCACCTTGGCCAAAATTCACGCAGCATGAAGCCGACGCTGTCAGTCGAGTGCTACTATCTAACAAAGTCAATTATTGGACAGGCGAAGAGTGTCGTCAGTTTGAGCGAGAGTTCGCTGACTGGACAGGTAGTAAATACGCAATAGCGTTGGGCAATGGTACCCTAGCATTAGATGTCGCGTTACAAGCACTCAATATAGGTGCAGGTGATGAGATCATCGTCACACCGCGTACCTTTATTGCCAGTATTTCATCAGTCGTTAATGCAGGTGCGACCCCCATCTTTGCAGATGTCGATGAAGCAACTGGCAATATCACCGCTGAGACCATCACAGCTGCACTGAGTGATAAAACCAAAGGTATCGTGTGCGTCCATCTGGCTGGCTGGCCATGCGATATGGACAGCATTATGGCATTGGCAGATGAGCGTGATCTATATGTCATTGAAGATTGCGCACAAGCTCATGGCGCACGATATAAAGGGCGAAGCGTGGGTAGTATTGGTCATGTTGGGGCATGGAGTTTTTGCCAAGATAAGATTATGACCACAGGAGGTGAGGGCGGTATGGTCACCACCGATAGCGAGCTACTATGGCGAAAAATGTGGGCGTATAAGGATCATGGTAAGAGCTATGCGGCAGTCTATGAAACGGAGCAATCACCTGGCTACAATTGGCTGCATGAAAGCTTTGGTACCAATTGGCGCATGACTGAGATGCAAGGCGTTTTGGGGCGTATTCAACTGGAGAAAATGAGTGAGTGGACAGCCAAACGGACTGCTAATGCGCAAGCCATACTAGAGGCCTGTAGCAAATGGGAGTCCGAAGGTTACCTTTGTGTGCCGAGACTAGAGCAACTGTCGCAGTTCTCCAATACGAACCATGCTTACTATAAATTATATGTCTATGTGCAGTCCGATAATCTACCTGATGGCTGGACACGTGACCGTATTATTGAAGCAATTAACAATCAAGGTGTGCCGTGCTTCTCTGGATCTGCGTCAGAGGTCTATTTGGAGAAGGCCTTTGATAATACAGGGTTGCGTCCAAGTGTTAGATTGCCAATGGCAAAGCAGCTAGGTGAGAGTAGTCTGATGTTTCTAGTGCATCCTACGCTTACGGCGGCTGAAATTGAACTGACGATACAGGCGATCGATAGCGTATTTGGTTCGATGGTCGAATAAAACGGCAATGAATGATTATTTTTAGAAATTTACTTTGAAGTTGACGCTATTTTTACTGAAAGCACAAGATACATTTGCCTATATATAAGCAATACTGTTTAATTCACTTATTATAAAAATTTATCAGTGTTCAGGCTTTATCTTACGCTAGGATTTTGTAGCGTAGACAGGTACAATATTACTCTTAGTCAAAGATTGACGAACCAAAGGACAGGCATGCAAAGTATTTGCGCGCGCTGTCTTTATTTTTTTATATCGTACCCTCTATTGGAGTTACTATGTCTACTGCCCAAGAATCCGCCACCGTTTTGGACGGCAAAGCACTTGCCAAACAAATAGAACAGGATCTGCGCACGCGCGTAGATACGATTAAGGAAAAGACTGGCCGCACCCCAAGTTTAGCGACGATATTGGTTGGTGACGATCCAGCCTCTGCCACTTATGTTCGTATGAAAGGCAACGCCTGTAAGCGTGTTGGCATGGACTCTATACGCGTTGAGATGCCGAGTGTCACGACCACTGAGCAGCTCATGGCAAAGATAGATGAGTTAAATAGCAATCCAGATGTACACGGCATTTTGCTACAGCATCCGGTTCCTGAGCATATCGATGAGCGTGCTTGTTTTGAGCAGATTGACTTAGCAAAAGACGTTGATGGTGTGACTTGCCTTGGTTTTGGTCGTATGGCGATGCAGCAGCCAGCTTATGGCTCATGCACACCGCAGGGCATTATGCATTTGTTAGAGCATCATAATATCGAGCTATCAGGTAAAGAAGCAGTAGTCGTAGGACGTAGTGCTATCTTAGGTAAGCCAATGGCGATGATGCTATTGAATGCTAACTGTACGGTGACTATCTGCCATTCAAGAACTCAAGATTTGGCGGCGCATATTAAGCGTGCAGATATCGTAGTTGGTGCAGTAGGCGTACCTGAGCTGATTAAAGCGGAGTGGATCAAAGCAGGAGCGGTTGTCGTTGATGCAGGCTTCCATCCGACAGATGATGGCGGTGTTGGTGATATCGAAATGAAAGGCATGGAAAATATTGCCAGCGCTTATACACCAGTACCAGGCGGCGTTGGCCCGATGACTATCAACACGCTTATTCGCCAAACGGTCGATGCTGCTGAAAAATCAGCGGGTTTGAATAACGGCTAAAAAGATAGTCATACGAATACTGATTGCCGATATATAAGGGGCCTGAGGTAACATAAACTCAGGCTAAATCAACCACATTTCAGTTGATAGGACCTAAACATGGCTAAAAAAAACGTAGGTGTTCATGAGCGACTACAAAGTATTGGTAGAGAGTTTGTCGATGTCTGTCATTACGTTATTTTATTTCTAATCAGTGTGGTTGTCGTTTGGACCGCAGGAAAAGAGTTCATTGGTATTATCCAAAAAGGCTCAGCGGATCTAAAAGACATATTGATGTTGTTTATTTATCTTGAGCTACTGGCTATGATAGGTATCTACTTTAAAACCCACCGTCTGCCAGTACAGTTTTTGATATTTATTGCCATAACGGCCTTATCACGACATTTGGTGGTTGATGTACAGGCAGTTTCAGACTATTTCCATTTATGGCTGCTTGCAACAATTTCTGTGGCCATCATGCTATTGAGCGGCTCTATCGTAGTATTAACTTGGACAGCAAAAACGTTTGGTCGTCCAGAGGATAATCTTGATAAGCAGCATGCAAACCTAACGGTTAAAGCACTGTTGCCTGATAATGCTCAAGCGCCCGATAGCCATACCAAGCATCGCCGTGAATAGTTAGATAGCAATACAAAAAGATAGCAACATAAAAAAAGAGCGACCAGTGGTTGCTCTTTTTTTATGCCTAGCGTTGGGTATTACAACCATTTCAATCTTTTAAAGTTGTAGTACAGATAGCTACATAAGGCGATAATAATGGCCATAATAACAAGGTAAGAATACTTCCAATGCAGCTCAGGCATAAAATCAAAGTTCATGCCATAAATGCCAGCGATGGCTGTCGGCACTGCCAAAATACCTGCCCACGCCGCGAGCTTACGCACCACTTCATTCTGACCCATATTGACCATCGCCATATAGGTGTTCATCACCACGCTTAGCATTTCATTAAGACCATTAATAGCATCTAGTGAGTGCAATAGGTGATCGTTAACATCGCGAAAGTAAGGCTTAGCGGCTTGAGAGAAACCAGAGACAATCTCACTTTTTTTATGATTGATAAAAAAGCTACAGATGTCTTGCACAGGTAATATAATGGCACGCATATGTACCAGTTGCGATTTGAGCTCGTAGAGGTTTTTTAGCGTGCCCTTATCAAACTCAGAGGTAAATACATAGCGTTCTTGCTCGCGCAAGTAACGGCCCAATCGATCGGTAATCGGCATATAGTTATCAACGATAAAATCGAGGATAGCATGCAGTACAAATATAGGACCCATACGTAACTTTTCGGGGCGACGATGGCAATGCTCACGTACTGGCGCGTAGGAGTTTGACGGGCCAGTACGAATCGTGATGAGGTAGTTTTTACCCATAAATATCGCAGTAGTACCATAACGAATGACATTGTCTTCTAGTTTGGCCGTACGTAGCACCACAAAGACCATGTCATTATCGTAGTTTTCGACCTTGGCGCGTTGATGATCAGCAAAAGCATCTTCAATCGCTAGCTCATGTAGGTCAAAGGCTTCTTTTACTTTGACCATGGTTTCTAAGCTTGGATCATATAGCCCAAGCCAAATAAATTGACCGTTATTACCTAGCGTACGACTCACATCATTGAGCGCTACTCTATTAAGATTCTCACCTGTTTTACGTGAGTAAGCGTAGCAATTGACCACTTCACCTGCGCTTGATGAATCAATATCTTCATAGCGTTCAGAGTCAGGATCGTAGACCGTCATGGTCTCGATAGTATCTTCAGTAGTGGCGTCCACATCACCATAGATATAGCTATCATCATCGTCCAAATAGAGATGCTTGTCATTCATATTGGCATAGATATGATTCATATTGGAATCAGGCGCAATATGAGCCGTTTTTTTAATCAATTGATTATTATCATTTTCCATATACTTTCCTGTCATATAATAAAAAACTTCAATAATCCAAATATGCTGTGAACGCTGCTACGGTTTTATCGTATGCCAATACTATCTATAGGGCATAGATTTCTATAGGGCATAGCTTTTTAGCGTATCGATATCTACCAATGCCAATAGACTCTCGTGACACGCTTCTAACTTGATTTGCGGTGCAATATCGAAGTCCAATGCTTCAACCCAACGTAGCGCGCAGATGCACCAGTAGTCACCAGGTTTGAGACCAGGAAAGTTGTATTCAGGTAGTGGGGTAATCAGGTCGTTACCGCGACTGGCAGAGAAGTTTAAAAACTCGCTGGTCATCTTGGCGCAGACGGTATGTTGACCAACATCATGGTTGCCAGTATGGCAAAAACCATTGCGATAATAGCCAGTAATGGGATCGAAACAACAGCTGGCAAGTGCGGTGCCTAAGACATTGGTTTGGTTGATGGCAGGGTTTGGGTGGTAATCAGATGACATAAGGCTTCCGAGATAAAAATATGTGTTAGTGTATCATGAGTCTGTGTTGATGACGCTGCCGTAATCACGCTCATTATCTTATGGTTAACAAAAAATAAACCTCTCGGCCATTCGCCTAATATTGAGCCAAATATATCAATGATGACTGTCACACCTGCTAAGCTAATAAGCGGTAATTGAACTGTAATTAGATAGTGATTGTGGCTAATTGTCACTAGGCGAACCTTGAGTGCTATGCTAAACTAAAGCATAAAGTGCCTTGATTATTTGTCGCAATTTTTTAGCGCATAAAGATACTCGTCTTATCATTCTAAATTATACTTATTATTCACCCTTTTGCGGTTACCTGGTTTGTTTATAAATAATTGGGTCAATGATGTTGCGCGTTAAAAATAAACACACACAGCGTCAATACCCGGCAAATCACCTTTTAAGTACCGCATCAGTACCGCGTTTTTGGTAAGCGATACGCCAAACAAGGATTTATTGTGTCTGTTAGTTCTGATTCTGCAAAACCTGCCCAGCCAAATTCTACCAACGAAACAGTGTCTCAGCCTGCCGAAAACAGTGCTGCACCCAATCGCATGCCATATTTGAGTAACTTTGGCAGTGATGTTGCCAATAGTTGGCTATTGCCTGATGGGGTGGTTGATGTCCTGTTTGAAGATGCGCATAAGCAAGAAGTGCTTAGACATCAGTTAATCGAGCAGCTTATTACTCATGGTTATCAGCTGGTTTGTCCACCGATGATCGAGTTTACTGAGTCTTTACTAAGTGATGCGTCAGAAGATCTGAAACGTCAAACCTTTAAGATTATCGATCAGTTGACTGGTCGCCTAATGGGCGTACGCGCTGATATTACCCCGCAGATTTTGCGTATAGATGCGCATCATGGCGGTACGGGTATTGCGCGTTATTGCTATGTGGGCGATGTGATTCATACCTTGCCATCAGGTCTGTTTGGCTCACGTACACCGTTACAGTTAGGTGCTGAGATATTTGGCTGTGCGTCACTAGCAGCAGATATTGAGCTGATAGACGTGCTGTTTACGATGGTAAATAAACTCAATATGAGTGCAGCGCTTCATATCGATTTGGGTCACGTAGCGATATTCAAACGTTTGGCTGAATTGGCTGAGTTATCAGACAGTGATACTGAACAATTGATGTACTTATATGCCAATAAAAACCTACCAGAGCTTAAGCGTGTTTGTCGCGCTTTGCCAATGGGTGATGATTTTTATGTGTTGGCACGCTTTGGTCATGATATTGCAAACCTATTAGCCAAATTATCAGATGCGGCGCAGCAAGACAGCCAAATCGCAACGGCAATTGATGAGCTACAGCGTCTGAAAAACTATCTACAAGACCAGTGGCAGTGCCCAGTCAGTATTGATGTGACTGAGCTATCAGGTTATCACTATCATACTGGCATCGTCTTCAATGGTTATATCAATAGTGAAACACAGCCACTAGTACGTGGTGGCCGTTTTGATGGTATGCAAAGTCAGACGCAAGCGTTACGCGCGGCCACAGGCTTTAGTATGGATGTTAGCCGATTGCTGGCTCATACACAGTTAGATGCGCCAACCGTTGTCTTGGTTGATTTTGCCGCTTTGTCTAATGCAAATACAGATGAGATGCAGACGCTACTGCAACAAGTAGAGAGTCTACGTCAGCAAGGCTATCGCGTCACTATGCCGCTAGATGCACAGGACAGTCCAGATGATGTGACGCATCGTTTGAGCATGGCTGATGACAGCCAATGGCAGCTACAGACTGTTTAACTGTCTGATAGTAGGCGATTGAATGGCGCACGCGGCGCACGTAGCCAAAATTATTCAGTACAGATTACGAGAACGTAAAATTATTTGTTAGATATCTCAGTGTTTCTATTTCATGAATCACTGAGATAAAAAGATATAGCTAAGAAAGTCATTTTAATTTTCAGCTTTTATTGCACACACCTCAATACATAAAGGTAAGGATTGATCATGGGTAAGAATGTTGTAGTTTTGGGTAGCCAATGGGGCGACGAAGGTAAGGGTAAAATCGTTGATTTACTTACCGAAAAAGCCTCAGCAGTAGCCCGCTTCCAAGGCGGTCATAATGCTGGTCACACGTTGGTTGTCGATGGCAAAACCACTGTCTTGCATTTGATTCCATCAGGTATCTTGCGTGAAGGCGTCACTTGCTTTATCGGTAATGGCGTGGTGTTAGCACCTGACGCACTACTAAAGGAAATGAAAGAGCTAGAAGATAACAACGTACCAGTACGTGAACGTCTACGTATCTCTCCTAATTGCCCACTTATCATGCCTTATCACGTGGCACTTGATCAAGCTCGTGAAGCCAAGCGTGGATCTGGTAAAATCGGTACAACAGGCCGCGGCATTGGTCCTGCATACGAAGACAAAGTAGCACGCCGTGCGATTAAACTTGCTGATTTGTTCCGTGAAGATCTAGAAGAAAAACTACGTAACCTAATCGAATATCACAACTTCCAACTGACTGAGTACTATAAAGTTGAAGCGATTGATTTTGATGAGACACTTAAGCTTTGTAAAGAGTGGAAAGAAGAGATTAAAGGTATGGTTACTGATGTAACTGAAGACCTAAATCAATTACGTCTGGCTGGCAAAAACCTAATGTTTGAAGGTGCTCAAGGCACGCTACTTGATATCGATCATGGTACTTATCCGTTTGTAACCAGCTCAAGCGTAACTGCTGGTGGTGTATCAACGGGTACAGGTATCGGTCCATTGTATTTAGACTATGTACTTGGTATCACCAAAGCGTACACTACGCGCGTTGGTAGTGGTCCGTTCCCAACTGAATTGTTCGATGATGTTGGTGCTCATTTGGCCAAAGTCGGTCATGAATTTGGTGCGACGACTGGCCGTGCCCGTCGCTGTGGTTGGTTCGATGCAGAAGCATTACGCCGTGCAGTAGTACTTAACTCTATGTCAGGTATCTGCTTGACCAAGCTTGACGTACTAGATGGTCTTGAAGAATTGCTAATCGGTGTAGGTTATAACCTACCTGAAACTGAGTGTGCAGGCGCGCATGATGCTGAGTTCTATGAGTCAGTCACGCCTAAGTACGAAACAATGCAAGGCTGGAGCGAGTCTACCGTTGGCATTACTAACTATGATGAGCTTCCAGAAAACGCTAAAAAATACATCAAACGTATCGAAGCATTGATCGGTTGCCCAGTTGATATTATCTCAACTGGTCCTGATCGCGAAGAGACTATCGTATTGCGCGATCCGTACGACGCTTAATTTGTACTACAAACCTGATTAAATAGTTTTTGGTATCAATAAAAAACCCCAACGCTCAGCGTTGGGGTTTTTGCTTTTATTAGAACTTATAGCATTATCAACGACTAATGCACAATAAATTTACCTTTATGCAAGGTATGGTCATAAATTAACCCTATCATTTATGGCCTTAATCATTATAATAGGCAGCAATCCGATGTTGGCGCTTATGGTTATACACTGATATACCATGAGTTGTGTAAAACAGTCCAAGTCAACATTGTGGCTAAAGCTAAAACAACGCATTAATTTTTTCATATTTTATTGAATTTATCATTTATTAGGAGCTTCTCATGGCTAACGAACTTACTTTATCTATCATCAAACCTGACGCAGTTGCTGGCAACCACATCGGCGCTATCTATAGCCGTTTTGAACAAGCTGGTCTAAAAATTGTTGCAGCTAAAATGCTACAGCTTGATGATGAAAAAGCAGGCGGTTTTTATGCTGAGCACGCTGAGCGTCCATTTTACAACGACCTAAAATCTTTCATGATGTCAGGTCCAGTATTGGTATCAGTACTAGAAGGCGAAAACGCTATCGCTCAGCATCGTGAAATCATGGGTGCAACTAACCCAAAAGAAGCTGCTGAAGGCACTATCCGTGCTGATTTCGCTAGCAGCATCGACGAAAACGCAGTACATGGTTCAGATTCAGCTGAATCAGCAGCACGTGAAATCAGCTACTTCTTCAGCGATGATGAAGTTTGTGCACGTACACGCTAATATAGTAAACCAGCTATAAGCTTTTACGGCATTCGATTTGTTTGAGGTAACTGCTATAATAAGACAGCTACGATTTAGACTGATCTTACCTGTATGAGTTTTATACTTGATTGACTATAGACGAATTATTTACAGCATTTATTGTTTATAATTGGTTTGCGAGACGGCTTATATCTTATGGGTATAGGCCGTTTTAGCTATTATAATAATCCTATAGTCCAATAATTACTAAACTGCTAGGGCATCACCCTTCTTAGGTGTACTACTTGTACAATCTGCAGTCGGCTGCCTTGTATCCGCTTTTCAGTTCTGTAATTATATTATTCATTGAAATTCTTAGTGACTTGCCTCATTATTAATTTTACTTAGCGTTATCAATCCCTTATCAGCATGTTTTCATCAATTTAGAAAACTGCGCTCATAGCGGATTGCTCATGCACTCACGTATGTATGGTAAAGCCCATATAAATAATTGCACCGCTTATCTAAGCTTCTGCAAAAAGGTTACCTATTATGTCAACTGTTCAAGCACCTACTCAGCACGTACCTGCTAAGATTACTGATAGCATCAAGCTAGTAGATGAGGCACATGCCAAAACCAATCTATTGGGTATGACGCAAGCGCAACTGGCTGATTACTTCAAGAGTATTGGTGAAAAACCATTCCGCTCTACTCAAGTGATTAAGTGGATTTATCAGCATGGCGTGACCGATTTTGAGCAAATGACCAATTTGAGTAAGTCATTGCGAGACAAGTTATCACTTAATGCTTGTGTGGTACCGCCCAAAGTGATTCATCGTCAATACAGCGATGATGGTACGCGTAAATGGGTATTTGAAGTCACTGGTGGCTCGTTGGTTGAGACGGTGCTTATCCCTGCAGATGATAGCAAGTTGAATGGCCGTAAAACATTATGCGTGTCTTCGCAAGTAGGCTGTGCACTAGACTGTAGTTTCTGTAGTACGGGCAAACAAGGGTTTGAGCGTGACTTAAGTGCGGCTGAGATTATCGGTCAGTTATGGGTCGCTAATGCGTCATATATGACAGATGAAAATGAAAGTTTAGAAAACGTCGACCATAGCCTATGGGAAAATAACGTCACCAACGTGGTGATGATGGGTATGGGTGAGCCGCTATTGAACTACAAGCCTGTCGTAGGCTCAATGGAGTTGATGCTAAGCGATCATGCTTATGGATTATCAAAGCGCCGCGTCACGTTATCGACTTCTGGTGTCGTCCCGAAAATGTATCAGTTAGCGCAAGACATCGATGTGGCATTGGCTATTTCACTGCATGCACCAAATGATGAGCTGCGTAATGAGCTGGTACCAATCAACAAAAAATATCCGTTAGAAGAGCTGATTGCAGCGGCAAAAAACTATGTCTATGATGTCAATCCACGTCACAAGAAACACGTTACGATTGAATATGTGATGCTTGATGGCGTCAATGACAGTAATGAGCATGCCCATCAGTTGGTTGCGCTATTAGAAGGGGTGCCAAGTAAGATTAACCTTATTCCGTTCAACCCATTCCCACATGCACCCTATGACAAATCAAGCAATAACCGTATCCATGCGTTTAGTAATATATTGAGTGAAGCGGGTTTTGTTTGTACGATTCGTCAAACACGTGGTGATGATATCGATGCTGCTTGTGGTCAGCTAGTTGGACAAGTCGCCGATCGTACTAGACGCTCAGCCGCGTGGCAGCAGAGCATCAAAGATCGCGAAAGCGTTTAGTAGTCTTTGAGAAAATAAGCGTTATATCTGACTGGTATAGCGTTTTAGCTGTCTTTTGTCTGTCGCAACGGTAAGAAAATGTAGCAATGATTGTCAAGATTGCAGAACACGGCAATTAATAACAACTAAATTGTACTTATAGGGGTTAAATCTATTAAACTGAGGCCTCGAAGATCGAATGCATTGAATCCCAGTTTTATGATGGCGGCTATGATGACTTCTAAAAATTCTTGTCAGTTCAAATATCAAAAATCATTTTCTAAGTTTTATCAGCAGTCGAGTATCAGTGCTGCCCAAACCGCTTTGCCAAAGCGTGCAGTGCTGTTGGCAGTGTTTGGCGTTCTTGTATTAAGTGGCTGTCAGACCACTCCGACTAATGATTTGCTAGGTAACTCTCCTTATCAAACATCTACGCGCGCTAGCAATGATCGAAATTTAGATCAGCAGGAAATCGCCCGTGTACGTACCTCACTTGCCGCGCAATACATCCGAAAAAATGAGCTTGATACCGCGCAGCAGCAGCTCGAAAAAGCCTTTGCTGCCGATAGCCGTTATGCGCCAGCCTATGATATGATGGGCGTTTTGTTGCAGCAAGAAGGCAGCCGTATCAATCTAGCCAAAGCTGATGAGTACTTCAAAAAAGCAATCGCGCTAGATAAAGACTTTGTACAAGCACACAATAATTATGGCGTGTATCTGTCACAGACAAAGCGCTATCGTGAAGCAGCAGAACAGTTTGAGATTGCAGGGGCGTCGCTAGGCTATGAAGGCCGTATTGGCGCGCTAGAAAACCTAGGTCGTACTTATCTACAGTTAGGTGATAATAGTGCCGCTTCAAAAGCATTTTTACGGGCACTTGATGGCAATCGTAATAGCATCATTGCTCATATCGAACTGGTAGACTTATTGCTCGACCAGCAACGTATACCGCAGGCACAGAGACTGTATGATGAGACGCTGATATTGGTGCAGGGGCAGGGTATTAGCCCGCGCTTGCTCTTACAAGGTATCAAGCTTGCAGCAGCACAAAATAATATAACAACGCGCCAGCAATTGGCACAGCAGCTTTTATCCGCTTATCCGCTAAGTGATGAAGCAAAACAACTTAAGACTTGGCTTAACAATCCAGAGGCACCATGGAAATGATCACCCCATCATCTAACACTCAATCTAACGCTCAGGGATCATTTGGTGCCGTGTTGCAGCAAGCCCGTAAAAACAAGCAAGTAACTTTAGAAGCAGCGGCGGCTGAGCTGTTTATTCTAAAGCGTCATCTAGAAGCGCTAGAAAGCGAAAACTTCGCTGAGCTACCACAGGCTGCATTTGCTCGTGGTTTTGCGATTAACTATGCCAAATATTTGGGCTTAGATTCAGCAAAAATCGCTAGTAGCTTCGATGCCGCTTATCCTAATGAGCTAAAGGCCAAATCAGCCAGTAATATCGATACGCCGCTACGCCCAATGGGGACTTTGCAGCGTGATACTCACAACCGCATCCGCTTTAACCCGCTATTGATCATAGGCGTTATCGGATTGATTATCTTGGCGGTATTCCTATTCCGCATGGTGAGTAACGCTAGTAAAGAAAACACCCAAGAGCCTGTATCAGCTGTTGAAGACATGTCAGCGATAGAGCAAGCCCAAGGTGCCGCCATCAATAGTGGCGCAAGTGGTGTTGGTGCTTCTGGCTCTGCATTGAATCTGGGCGATGCTGCAACGACTGCTAGCCTAAACCTTGTATTGACAAGCGACGCTGTGGTTAGTATCACGGATGCTTCTGGAAACAGCCTGATAAATGGTTCTCAGTCTGCGGGTAACTATGACTTGTCAGGTATGCCACCGTTTAATGTGCAAATTGATAATATTGATAATGTTAGCTTGATGCTCAATCAACAAGCAGTCGCGTTAGATACGTATGCAACAGATAAGCAGGCTACTTTTGAATTAGCACCATAGTTAATTGTATAAGCGCCAAATTTGAATAAAGCATCCATGTGTTTGAATGAAGCGTATATGTGTATGTTGATTTAGCTGGTTTATATTATATGTACAAAGGCCTAGGGCTTTTCTATTTTTGATTCAAGGATTTATGTATGTCAATGCCATCGCCTATTAATCGTCGTCTGACCAAAAAAATCTATGTCGGTGATGTCGCGGTTGGTGGTGATGCACCAATTAGCGTACAGAGCATGACCAATACTGACACCTGTGATGTAGCAGCGACGGTCGCTCAAATCGAGCGTTGTGTCGAAGCAGGTGCAGATTTGATGCGCGTATCAACGCCAACGATGGATACCGTCAAAGCCTTTGGCGAAATTCGCAAACTGGTAAGCGTGCCTTTGATCGCTGACGTGCATTTTGATCATAAAATCGCTTTGGCCGTTGCTGAAGCGGGCGCTGACTGCTTACGTATCAATCCGGGTAACATTGGTAGCGATGCCAAAGTACGTGAAGTGGTCGCTTGTGCTAAATATCATAATATCCCGATTCGTATTGGCGTCAACGCTGGCTCTTTAGAAAAAGACATACAGCGTAAGTATACTGAGCCAACTGGTGAGGCAATGCTAGAATCGGCAATGCGCCATATTGATATTTTAGAGCGTCTTAACTTTGACCAGTACAAAGTATCTGTCAAAGCCAGCAATGTGTTTTTGACATTGGATGCTTATCGTTTAATATCAGCGCAAATTGATAACCCATTACATTTGGGCGTAACGGAAGCGGGTGTCTACCGTACGGGCGCTGTTAAATCTGCTATTGCGCTAGGTGGATTATTACTAGATGGTATTGGCGATACCATTCGTATCTCATTAGCCGCTGAGCCTGAAGAAGAAATTAAGATTGGTTTTGATATCTTAAAATCGCTTAATATTCGCTCGAACGGCGTAAACTTTATCGCCTGTCCAAGCTGCTCGCGTCAAGAGTTTGATGTGATTAAAGTAATGACAGCGTTAGAGTCTCGCCTAGAAGATATTCGTGAACCGATGAACCTATCTGTGATTGGGTGCAAGGTAAATGGTCCAGGAGAAGCAAAAGAGGCCGATATCGGTATCGTTGGTGCTGCCCCTAGATCATTGGTCTATCGTATGGGTGAAAAAAGCCACCTTATCGATACAGGCAATCTGGTGGATGAAATAGAAGGTATGGTTCGCGCCCATGCAGAAGATTTGGCAAAAAAACGTGAAAATGAAATCATTCGCGTAAAATAAGCCATAGAATAGATTGATACGTTAGGCTATACCGTCACAGTATCAATCAGATATAGCGCTTATTTGAATATATAGAAAACAATAATAGAATACCTGTTAAACATTTAAGGATACGACCGTACCATGATCAAAGCTATCAAAGGTTTTAATGATATTTTGCCTGACCAATCAGCAAAGTGGCTGCATTTAGAAGCAATATTGGCTGATGTACTTGGTAGGTACGGTTACGAGCATATTCGCTTACCTATCGTTGAACAAACGGATCTGTTTGCTCGTGCTATTGGCGGCGCGACTGACATCGTCGAAAAAGAGATGTACAGCTTTACTGATAAATCTGAGCCGCCAACGCCGTTAGCGTTACGTCCTGAAGGCACAGCTGGAGCAGTACGTGCAGTTATCGAGCATAACTTGCTACGCGGTGACACGCCCAAGCTTTGGTACATCGGTCCAATGTTCCGCTACGAGCGCCCGCAAAAAGGCCGCTATCGTCAGTTTCATCAGTTAGGTGTCGAGAGCTTCGGTAGTGCACTACCAGATGCTGATGCTGAGCTGATTGCGATGACTCATCTGATGTGGCAAGAGTTAGGTCTTAACAATGAGATGCGTTTGCAACTAAACAGTTTGGGTGAGCTGGATGAGCGCTATGCTTATCGCGAAGCATTGGTTACTTATTTGACTGATAAAAAAGACCAACTAGACGAAGACAGCAAACGCCGCCTAACGACTAACCCTTTACGTATCTTGGACAGCAAAGAGGCGAGCACGCAAGCAGTATTGGCAGATGCGCCAAAGCTTGCTGACTTCTTGGGTGAAGAGAGTGTGGCGCATTTTGAGCAGGTCAAAGCCTATCTGACGGCGCTTAATATCGATTTTGAAATCAATCCGCACTTAGTACGTGGCCTTGACTATTATAATAAAACGGTATTTGAGTGGGTAACAGATAAGCTTGGAAGCCAAGCTACCGTTTGTGCGGGTGGTCGTTATGATGGGCTAGTAGGGCAATTGAAATCAATCGGTACAGATGGCAGTAAACCAGTCAAATCTGAGCCTGGTGTTGGTTTTGCAATGGGGCTTGAACGTCTATTATTACTGATAGAAGCAGTTGCGCCGATTGCTGATATACCTGCTTGTGATGTATTCGTTGTGGCCCATCCTGAGGTATATAGTGCTGGTATAAGCTATGCACAGAACTTACGTCACAGTCGTCCAGATGTACGAGTAAAAATGGCCAGTGCCACGAGTCTAAAAGCGCAAATGAAGAAGGCAGACAAGTCAGGCGCGGCATTGACAGTCATCATCGCCCAGCAAGAGCTGGATGATAATACGATTAGTATTAAAGACATGCAGACAGGTGAGCAAAAGACGGTCGCCCAAGATTGGCTATCAAATAAAAATAACTTTTCTCGTCGCTAATCGACTTTGACTAATCAGCTTTGTTTACGCACTAGCAATTTAATGTAAATTTTATCAGGTAAATATATATGGCTCTGACACCTAATTCGCCGAATGCAGATAACTCCATGCAAGCGTTAAAGCAATATGGTAGTTATATCGTCACTGCGATTTTGTTAGCACTGGCAGCCTACTTTGGTTGGACATACTGGCAAAACAACCATGCGCGAGTAGATACCGTCGCCGCCGATCAATATGCTGATATTCAGCAGCTAAACGAAGAGGTCAAACTGGCCTCGCAAAACCCAGATTTAGAAGCAGAGGCTCAAGAAGCACTTACCCAAAGTCGTAGCCAGCTAGATAAAGATATTGATACCTTGGTCAGCACACATGGTGAGTCGGTTTATGCATGGCAAGCGCTAATGATAAAAGCACGTCAGCAAGTAGACAATGATGACTTTGCAGCAGCGACTGAGACATTCAAAAAAGCATTGGCCATCGATTTGGGTGATGCTGGTCTAGAAGCGATTACTCGTTTACGCTATGCAAAAACGCTGTTGGCCGCAGGCGATACAGATGCTGCACTGTCAGAAGCAAACAATGACATGCCAAGCTCGTTTGAAGCAAGTCAGCAGGAGCTACTAGGGGATATTTACTTAGCACAAGACAATAAAGATTCAGCGATTAAGTCCTATAGCAATGCGTGGGAGCTATTACGTAGCCGTCAAGAAACGCGTGCAGTATTGGCATTAAAGATGGAAAGCTTAGGTATCACGGCTGAGCCGATTGCTGAGCAAACCAGGCTTATTCAAGAGCCATCTGCTCCTGAGCCGTCGCTAGTGATGGATACCTCGAATGAAGTCGCTGCCGAAGCAGGGCAATAAGTCAGTAGGATAGTATTGAGAGTTGGTAATCATCCAAAGCTCTTTTTTAATATAACCTAATGATTACTAATTTGCGGTTGGCCAATTTACCAATTAATAATAATTTATCTGTAGTGAGAACATACAATGACTCAATCTATTCGCTCTAGCAAAATGTTAAATACCAAGACTATCAAAAAGACAGTCATGCATGTGGCCGTACTGGCAGTAATGAGCACGGCAGTAATTGGATGTAATCGCGGTATTAAGCCTGTGGTTAATGATCCAGTAAAATTGGTACAAATCGCTCAGCCGATTAGCGTACTACAGCCTGTTTTCAGTACAGATGTTGGCAACAAAAAGGCCAGTAAAAAAGATCCACTAGATTTGCAAGTTGGCTATGCCAATGGTCAAATCGTTACTGCATCACGCGGTGGCGAACTGTCAGGGTTTAATAGCTCAGGCGAGCGCGTATGGTCAATCAATGTTGATGATCAAATTACAGGCGGTGTTGCAGTAGATGCATTGAGTCAGACAGCTATCGTTAGTACTCGTGGTGGCAAAGTCATGGCATTTGATAGCACGACTGGTGCAAAGCGTTGGCAGCAGCAGTTATCAGGTTCGGTTTTGACACCAGCCCTGATTACCAATAACCGTGTGGTATTATCAGCGAATGATGGTTTCTTACACGGTCTGTCGCTGCAAACTGGACAGTCAGTATGGCAGTTCGCAACTCAGGTACCTGCTATCAGCGTTCGCGGTAGCGCTGCACCTACTTTATTAGACAATGAGACAGCGCTTTTGGCCACAGCTGATGGTCGTCTGCACGCAATTACTGTCGATAACGGTCTTCCACTATGGTCAAGACGTGTTGGCGTAGGCGCTGGTAGTAGTGAAGTTGAGCGCATGAGTGATGTCGATGGCAAACCTATCGTAGATAAAAATCAGTTGTTTGCGATCAGCTATAGTGGTCAGCTATTAGGTATTGATTTGGCCTCACGTCAGGTGATGTTCGTCAATGAAATTGCGAGTCTCAAATCACTGGCGGTAAATACTCAGCAAGTCATCGCTACCAGTCTAGATGGCAAAGTAGTTGCTTATGATCGCAACAGTGGCGAGACGCTGTGGGAAAGTGACGAATTGGCTTATCGTGACCTTACCAATCCTGTGATGATTGGCAACTATATCGCCATTGGTGATTTTGATGGCGTAGTGCATTTGTTTGACCCTGCTACGGGTAGCATCGTTAGTCGTGTAGAGACAAAAGGTGCGTTGACCAACTTGCAAGTTCAAGGTGGTCGTTTAATGACTCAAAGTACGTCAGGACAAGTTGCTATCTGGCAGTTAGTGCGCTAATAACTATATAGATAGGTGATTATCGGTGATTAATGAAGTGTAATATTTCACTATAGCCCTTAAGCCTATTCTTGATTATCATTTATAAAACACAAACGCTGCTTAGTCAGCGTTTAGTGCCTTGTGTAAATTGCTTGTTTAAACACAGGCTTTCGCGTACTCTATGCGACCGATGTGCTATCCATATATACTACTTATTTATGTATAATAGGTATTATGAAGCCATCCTATATACTATTTTTAATCGTAAAATAGCCATCTATTATTTTTGCTATTGTTCTATCATTCATTTTAATTCACGGTCAATTGCAGCATATCTATTACTATTGTTATGTCACTGGTTATAAGAATAACTGTACTGCCCGTCATTGTGCCTTTCACTGAGAGTAACCCATGAGTATCAAGCCTGTGGTCGCCTTAATTGGTCGTCCAAACGTCGGTAAATCCACCTTATTTAATCAGTTCACAAAAAGTCGGCAGGCATTGGTCGCTGACCTTTCAGGATTGACTCGTGACCGTCAGTACGGTGATGCAACTTATGAAGACAAATCCTTTATCGTTGTAGATACGGGTGGTATCGGTGAAGCTGACGACGGTAGCGGTAATATTGATGACTATATGTCTGAGCAGTCGCATACAGCGATCCATGAAGCAGATATTATTGTATTCGTCGTTGACGCTCGTGCCGGTATGATTGGCGCTGATGCTGAAATTGGTAAGTTTTTGCATACGTTAGGCAAGCCTGTCTATGTCGTTGCCAATAAAGTCGATGGCGTACATGATGCAGCACCTGCCGAGTTTTATGCACTAGGATTGGGCGAGCCGTATCCGATGGCAGCCAGTCATGGTCGCGGTGTGGGCAACTTGCTTGAAGTGCTAACGGCTGATATGCCTGAGCAAGAAAACATAGTAGAGCCAAGAGGCTTGAAGCTTGCCATTATTGGTCGTCCAAACGTGGGTAAATCGACGCTCGTCAACCGCCTGCTTGGCGAAGACCGAGTAGTAGTATTCGATATGCCAGGCACGACGCGCGACAGTATTTATATTCCTTATCAGCGTGAAGGCAGAGACTATGTCTTGATCGACACTGCTGGTGTACGTCGCCGTGGTAAAATCGATGAAAAAGTAGAAAAATTCTCTGTCATTAAGACCTTGCAGGCGATTGAAGATTCTAATGTAACTGTGATTGTCATTGATGCTCACGAAGGTATCGTGGATCAAGATTTGCATATGATTGGGTATGCGCTTGACGCTGGACGAGCGTTAGTCGTTGCGATCAATAAATGGGATGGTCTAACACAAGATCAAAGAGACTATATCAAGCTTGAAATGGATCGCCGTTTTAGCTTTATTCCTTATGTAAAAATACATTTGATTTCGGCACTGCATGGTACAGGCGTCGGTAATTTATATCCGTCTATTTTACGTGCGTACAAATCTTCGATGTTTGAAGTATCGACCAACCGTTTGACTCAGATTCTGCAAGATGCGGTAACGGCCAATCCGCCACCGACCGTTGCTGGTCGTCGTATCAAGTTACGTTATGCGCATATTGGTGGCCACAATCCACCCGTTATTGTTATTCATGGTAACCAAACCAGTTCGCTTCCTAAAAGCTATCAGCGTTATCTAGAGAACCAATTCCGTCAAGTATTTAAGTTAGAAGGCACACCGCTTAACGTTATCTTGAAGCAAAACGACAATCCATATGCGAATAAGAGCGATACGCCGACTAAGGCAAAAGCCCAGCAGTTGCGTCAGCGTGAGCGTAATAGATCACAGAAATTTACTACCAAAGATAAAAAGCCTCGTTAATCCTCGTATTTTAGGCTTTATATATTTAGATTTATGATGAATGTCATCGCGTTCGATAGCGCGATGACATTTTTCTATTAATACGCTATAGTTTGGGCTTATAAATAGCTATCTTAATGCGTCAAAAAATACTCAAATGTTTTACTTATCACATCTTTAAAATACCTGTACTATAAATCAAAGCTGCCCGCGACTCAGTAGAGTGATATGAACAACCGTTCGTTTCAAACCATACCCGTACTTATCTGGCGTTCTGTCATACAAGCTGTCGTATTGGCAGTGCTGGCAGGTTTTTTATTGCCTTTTATTTATGGCTTAGTGCATCACTATCAAGAAAAAAACCACCATATTCAACAACTGGCATCGCTACTAACGACTAGCGCATCGACTGCAGATGGCGCAGATATCGTGGCTGAACAAGTCAATATCTTATTAGAAAACGAGCCGACGATTCAGAGTATTGTTTTCTATTCAACTTCTGAGCCAATTGAAGATATAGACCAGTCGATTGATGATTGGAAAAATGCTTTATTTGCGCATACGGTCAGTTTCAACTATCCAGTGATTAGTAAAGACCTTGATGCCAATAGTGCCGCGTCGAATAAATCTGATTCCAATCAGCAGTTGGCACTGGCTTTATCAAATATTATGAGCGAATCGTCAGTGCCAGATGAGACGACTGATATAGCTACCGAAAATAGCACATTGATTGGTTATATTAATATTACGATGGACGTAGAATTGCTACGTTTACATTGGTTCCAAAATATCCTGTGGTTATGGCTAACAACAGTGGTACTGATTGTTATATTTGCCTTATACATTTTTAGAAAGCTTAATTGGCCAGTCAGAGATATCGAAGCATTGACCGATGTTTGTGCCATTGTCATGAACAATGCAAATCTAGAGCAATTACCAGTCATTCCGCAGCAATTCAATTTTCAAGAACTGACCCAAATCAAAAAAGCATTAATTGTGTTATTCAATCGTTTACAAGAAGCACGGCAAGGTTATGAAACCCTTGCAGCCTTTGAACAGCAATTGCACAATAAAGATGTGTCACTTGATGTGCAGTTGCATAATTTTCAAAGCATGATTTCTCATGAGTTAAAAACGTCGTTGAATGCAATTGTAGGTGGTTTACAACTATTGGATCATGAGACGCTCAACAGAGAGCAAAAAGACGCGGTAGAGATTATCAGTAGCGGCAGTGATAAATTGGTATTGTCGTTAGATCATATTATACAGTTGAACCAGATTCAAAAAGGCCAGATAAGAATTCATAAAAATGAGTTTAACCCATTACAGTTAATCGCTGATCTGCTAGCTAAGTTTGAAAATATGGCTACGCAAAAAGGGTTAGAGTTGATTAGTAATATTCATCATATAGACTATAGCCTATACGGTGATTCAGAAAAAATACATCAGATACTATCGATACTACTCAACAATGCGATTAAGTTTACACCTGTCGGAAAAATTACGATTACGTCGCAACTGACACATTTTAATAAGAGTAACCGCTGGCAAATTAGCGTGAAAGATACGGGTATTGGTATCGATAATGAGCACCTAGACGATATATTTAATCCGTTCTTTCAGGTGGATTCTTCGCAAACTCGCCAGTACGAAGGCTCAGGGGTTGGCTTACCGATTGTTAGACAAATGGCGCAGCTTATGGGTGCTGCTATTGATGTTGATAGTGTGCTTGGCGTAGGTACGCAGTTTACGCTGACCATAGCGATGCCCAATCAACAGCAATCAAAACAGCAGCGCTTATTGTCTGGTCTAACGATTATTTATTATTACTATCATGAGACAGGCTCCTTGTTAGAGGAACTGGAATACCTAGGGGCTACGATTATTTGTCGCCAAGGTAATCAACTCGTCATAGAGGAGATGCGTAAGCAGAAAGTTGACATGGTAATGTTTGCTGAAGATGTTTTCCCAGAAAAAGCTGAGATGCTAGCCAAACGTATCCGTAAGTATGAAAGCGATGAGGGTAGTAAGAGCGAGCATCGTGCGTTATTGGTATATTGGTATCCGCAGCATCGGGCGCGCTATGTAGACAGTTTTGAGTATGGTTTAAAAGCAGCTGGTGTCGATTATTGCCATATTGCTACTTATAAGGACAAAGCGTTAAGCGACCTATTAAAGCAATGGTTGGTTTGGACGTAGTACGGTTCTATTAAATCCGTGTTCCTAGTTAGGTTTATTTTACTAGATAGCATTTTCTATATTTTCTACTTTTCAATATTAAAGCACTTTTAAAATAAAGTAGGCATAAAAACAAAAAAGACGCCCATTTTGAGGCGTCTTTTTTTAAACAGTTTTAGCTAGAATTGCTTTCTAAAGGTTTCTCTTAGAGAAGATTCTTTACCCAGCGTACGATATGTTCCCACGTACGGCTCATAAAGCCTGACTGTTCAATATCATTAGTTGCGATGATAGGAACTGAGGCTACCGCTTTACCATCGATTACAGCCATCATTTTACCAACTTCCTGACCTTTTTTGATCGGTGCTTCTAAGCTCTCAGGAATATCCACCACTGTAGTGATTTTGTTTTTCTGTGTCTTGCTAGTTAGAATTTGCAAGTTGTCGCCAGTTGCCAGTTCTACCTCGTCAGCTTCTCCAAACCATACTGGAAGCTTACTAACGAACTGTCCAGTAGGTGCTTTAGTAACCGTTGTAAAGTGACCGAAACCCCAGTTAAGTAGTTCGCGTGACTGATCGGCGCGAGCCTGTTGGCTCTTGGTACCCATAATGACAGAGATTAGGCGCATGCCTTCGCGGTTGCTTGATGCTACTAAGCAGTAGCCTGCCGCATCAGTGTGGCCCGTTTTTAGGCCATCAACGGTTGGGTCAGTAATCAGCAGAGCATTACGGTTACCTTGGGTAATACCGTTATAAGTAAACTCTTTTTCTGCGTAGATACTATAGTAGTCGCCGCTGTTTTTGATAATAGCGCGCGCAAGTTTAGACAAATCCAAAGCTGATGCTAAATGACCTTCATCAGGCATACCCGTAGCATTGACAAAGTTAGAGTTCTCCATGCCAATTTTTTGCGCTTGTTCGTTCATCAATATTGCAAATGAGGCTTCGCTACCAGCAATATGTTCAGCCATGGCTTTTGATGCATCATTACCTGATTGAATGATAATACCGCGTAGCATATCGATGACGCTGGCAGTTTTGTTCACAGGCACATACATACAAGATTGGCTGCTGCTACCACGGCACCATGCGTTTGGACTCATCAATACCTGTTCATCTTCTTTCAGGTCGCCTGATGCTAAGCGTTGCTCAATGATATAACTGGTCATCATCTTAGTCAGAGATGCTGGCGGCAGCGCCTCATTGGCGTTCTTTTGAGCCAAAATTTCGCCAGTGTTATAGTCCATCAACACATAGGCAGTATTGTCCATTTCAGGTGGTTGAATGGCTGCGTTTGCCACTACTGCACTCATCGAGATACTTACACCAACTACCAGCTGTATCAGCTGATTTTTTACACGCTTTACTGTCATATATCATTACACCGCATCATGGAACCAAATGTATCTATCGCTTATGTTTTGTACCTATTTCCATACATTATTTTAAGCAGCATGTCTTAAATGCAGTGTTTAAAATAATGTATCGACGAAAATAGTAACGCCTACACAATAGACATAAAATTAACGCCTTATCTTAGCAAAATGACTACCGATGGGGAATCAATAAATGCAAAAATAAGGCAAGTTTGAAAAGAAAAATGAAGGCCTATCATATATTTGTTCTGACTATCATCTGACCAGTCTCTGCAATAGAGAATTCAACGCTCACAAAAAAGCCTGCTGCACTGCTTGTGAATAACAAGTAAAGTGACAGCAAGCTTCGATGCTACAGATATCTAACCAATCAGTTGATAATATTTGCTTAACCGATGTTATAAAGAGTACATAGCTTTTATTTTATTATCATTAATAGCAATATTATTATTAACACATTAAGCAGGTGACGCTAGTCATTGAATTAAACTAGCTAGTTGTCTAATAATCCGCGTTTGCCAAATCTTCACATAGTGCTTTGTTTTCTTGCTTTGAGAATCCCATCGTCCAACTACGAATACCTTGTAGTATCTGGCGATAGTCTTGCTGTGTAGATAGGTATTGAATAGCCGCTTTTGGATCTTCTAGAGAAGGCATTAGCTCATGCAGCTGTACGGTGTACGACTTATAGAACCGCTGTTTTTGCTTACCATTTAGCATTGGTGGGCATATCTCTGATAGTACCTGCATTACCGCAATTTCGTGCTTAGTGATGTTAATGCCAGACATGTCTAGCGGAATGGTAGTGCCAGAGTTATTCGCAGCATTAGAAGCTTGAGACAGCATAGCAACAGACGTTATCAGTCCTGCAATCCCAACTTTTGAGGCAGTATTTGCTATCACAGAAGCTATAGATAATATCGATTGTTTATTCATTCAGTATTACACTCGCTCGTCTTTATTTAATGGTCATATGTTAATCGGTAAAAAAACAAAAGTCACATAAAATATTGATTTATGTGTAGATATCTTGTGAGCCAAAACCATTTTTTAGCAACATATCAGTAGCATACCCTAATGACGTTACTTCAGTATCAGTACATCGGTTTGTATTGTTGTGGGGTGTTGCTTATTGTAACGCGATGCTTAATCTACTAGATGCTTAATCTACTAGTTGTCATTCGCTTAATACAGATCTTGTTATGCTACTTTCATCGTATAATCATTAGCATAAGAAGAGCATGATACTTTGCTAAAGACAGGGTTCGTGTCTTTATATTATTCAGTTATAATCGCCCATGCTATCAAAATGACTCTTTTTCTCTAGACTGAGACGTCATCTCATTGGAGAATTAGAGTATCATGTTTTCATTTTAAATATGAGCATCGTGTTTTTATGCCATATTTTGAACAGATATGGCGCGATAGTAGAATTATCAAATACAGATGTAGAAAGACAGCTAATAAAATATTAACCACATACTGAGCAGAAATGAGATTTTTAATTAGTAACGATGACGGTGTTTATGCGCCAGGATTATTGGCACTATCTCAAGCATTATCGACTATTGGTGAAGTGGTGGTCGTCGCCCCTAACGATGAACAAAGTGGCTATGCCAGCGCGCTGAGTGTCTCAAGACCACTGCACACGCATCAGCTGCCCTCCAGATTTGTAGCGGTAAATGGTTCACCAGCTGATTGTGTTTATCTAGCAATCCATGAGTTGTATCGTGATACTGACTTTGACTGCGTGATTACAGGTATCAACTCAGGGGCTAACCTTGGACAGGATGTGATGTTCTCTGGTACGTTCGGTGCTGCATTGACCGCGCAACTATCTGGTATTCCTGCTATAGCAACGTCTTTGGTAGGCGGGGGTGTCAAAAACGGCGGGCAAGAATCAGCTAGTGATTATCAAGTGGCCGCACATGAAATCGTCAAACTGCTTACTGAGACTTCGATTTTAGAGATGCTCAAAAGTTTGCCCTATCATGTATTAAACGTTAATATTCCTGATGTGCAGCATGCCGATGATATCAGGGGTCGAAAAGTAACCTCGTTAGGCCATAAGCAAGCTGCTCAGCCAGTACGCCATATGATAGATCCACGCGGCCGAGATGCATACTGGTTGTCTCTACGAAAAGGTAAAAATGAGCGACCATTAGAAACGTCAATCGATGCGGTACAAGCAAAGCAGGATGTAATGACAGATTATCAGGCTGTAGCGGCAGGGTATGTCAGTTTATCACCAGTACGCCTACATCATACGCCAACGGCAGCGCTGGAGAGATTATCAACACTCGCGCTATAAATTCTATAAGATATAATCCATACCGGCTTATTAAACACTGACGTGTTATGAGAATATCAGAAAACTCTTGTATGATATCAAGCGCTTTTGAATGATTAAACAATGAATGAGCAACACAAAGAATAGGAACCTTGTATGAAAAAAATCATAGCTGGATCGCACCTTGTTAAAGCCGCGTTGATTGGTACTATGGCAGTCGCTACTCTATCTGTCGTCGGCTGTGCAACGAAGCCTACCTATCAATCAGCAAATCAAGCAGGTCCTAAGATTATTACTAACGCGCAAGGCGTCCCTAACTATCACCGTGTACAACGCGGCGATACGGTCAGCCAGATTGCAGCGCGCTATCGACTGAATTACCGTCAAATCGGAGCGATGAACAATCTAGATAGTAAATACACCATCTATAGTGGCCAATGGCTCAAACTATGGCAAGGCAATGCGGCAACCACTGCAAGTAACAATAGCTATAGTGCTCCAGTTCAAACGCAACCAACTTATACGCCACCTGTGACCCAATCTCAAACACCAGCTTATGAAGCCACTGCCAACTCGACCTCTGGTTATGATTATCCTACGCGTAATCCAGTAACTCGTAACATTGACCCTGCTGCGGGCAATATGGGAATGTGGTTTGCAGGCAAAGTTGGTGATCCAGTACTTGCCAGCCAATCAGGAACTGTGCTTTACTCAGGCAACGGTCTGCCAGAGTATGGCAATCTAATTATGATTCGTCATAGTGATAACTATATTACAGCCTACGCGCACAATAGCCAATTATTGGTGCAAGAGGGCGATACAGTACAGCGTGGTCAACGTATTGCCAGTATGGGCAGCAGTGGTCAGACCAATGAGGTAGGCCTAGAGTTTCAAGTTCGCTTAAATGGTAATCCTATTGACCCACGTAGCGTACTTGGGCGTTAGACTTAAATAATAGCTACGGATAGCTTGGCCACTGTGAGCCATTTTATTTATTCATGTTTGAGATTTTTTATGAGATTAAAAAAGCAATACCTCACCTTTGTGCCAGCATTAGTGATGGTCGGGTGTACAAGCCAGCAGGCAATGCAAAGTAAGCCTGTTCGTCAAGGCGGCGTTGAGATTACTCAAACCCAAACCGTTCAGGTCAAACCAACACCTGCGCCAGTCGTAAAACCGCAGCCTGCGCCCAAGCCTAGCTACAGTAGCTTTTCTGATTGGAAGTCAGACTTTTCTATGCGTGCCATATCGTCAGGCTATGATGCCCAAGTTATTGGTCGATTGCTCGATTCTGCTTATCTAAACCAGCAAGTCATCTCATTAGATTCAGGTCAGCCCGAGTTTTCCAAGATGCCGTGGGAATACGTAGATTCTGCGGTATCTAGTGGACGCGTCAGTGTAGGGAAGCGTAAATTTTCTGAGCAGCGTGCTTATTTGTCTCAGCTAGAGTCTCAGTATGGGGTTAATGCAGAGATTATCGCTGCGATATGGGGCATGGAGTCATCGTATGGCGCTGTGACGGGCAATAGCGATTTGCCAAGTTCGCTTGCCAGTCTTGCCTATGATGGTCGTCGTCAAGAGTTTGCTGAAACGCAGTTGCTATCGTTAGCGACACTGCTACAACGCGGTGACGTATCATGGTCACAGCTCGAGGGTTCTTGGGCAGGTGGCATGGGACAAACCCAGTTTATCCCTGAGACTTGGCTCAAACAAGGGGTCGATGGTGATGGCAATGGACATCGCAATCCTTGGGCCACTGGTGATGCACTAGCCTCGACTGCCAACTATCTGAGTAACTCAGGTTGGGTTCGTGGCTTAGCGCCTTTTTATGAAGCAACGGTGCCAGCATCGTTTGATTACTCAGTGGTTGGTAGTAAACAACCTGCTGCTAGATGGGCTGCAATGGGTGTCGATACGATAGCGGACGTTTACTTAGATGCCAATACTCAGATGGAGCTTTGGTTGCCCGCTGGTAAAGACGGTCCAGTGTTACTGTTAAGCCCAAACTTTGATGTGATCAAAGTCTATAACAATTCATCTAGCTATGCGTTGGGTGTTAGTCTGCTAGGCAAAACGATTAATGGACAAAGCGGGTTGCAAAAATCTTGGCCTCGTTACGAGCGTCCATTATCGACCACGCAAGTGACTAATTTACAACGTCGTTTGACTAGTATGGGTTACGATACCAAAGGTGCTGATGGTATCGTGGGCACCAATACTCGTATGGCATTCCAGCGCTGGCAAGCAGATAACGGCCAAACGCCAGACGGATTTATTACTCAAAACAGTGCTTCTTCACTAGCTGGATGGTGAGGTAGGATTACGGTATTTATACACTGTATCAAAGCGGCTATTTTTAATCGTACTTAGCCATTATTAATTAGCCACTAGTCATCAAACGATAATTTACTTTGTTCTACAAAAAGCACCTTGCCAAGGTGCTTTTTTTGTCTCAATCTATGTCTGATTTTGCTGACATCTTTAACACAATGGACAATGCAATAAGTATCAAATATTAAGACCAGTGTAATCTGGCTTTATTCAAAACTTATCAGGACAAGGTTAATACAAGAAAGTTGATACTTTGAATGATAGACTCTAGATAATGTGTTTTTTAACGATGACTTTCACTCATAGTTTTTAGTGACAGTGTTCAACGACTATTTTAAATAACAATTTCGATTATAAATAATTAGAACAATAGAAAGAGCGTGACCTTATGATTACCATGGAAGAATTACAAGCTGCGATACAGCAACGGATAGATAATTATCATATTACTGACTTTCCACTACAAAAAAGAACCGTTAACACTCTAGAGTTGCTGGGCAGCCTAAACCATATACTGGCTCAAGATATAGCTTCGCCCTTTGATGTGCCGCGACAAAACCTGTCTGCAATGGATGGCTATGCGATTGCCAAAGGTAGTGAGTTATCAGAAAGCAGTACTATCGAAATCGTTGGCGAGTCGCAAGCTGGCAGTGCTTATACTGGTGAGACAGCGGCAGGGCAAGGGGTACGTATTTTTACTGGTGCAGTCGTGCCAGATTGCTGTGATAAGGTCATTATGCAAGAGAATACAAATTTTGCAGATATCAAAGCGACCGTTGATAAATCTCGACCTTATAACATTACGCTCACGCAAACGGCCAAAGTTAACAATAATATCCGCTCACAAGGCGAAGAGATTGAGTCTGGCGAAGCCGTACTAAAAATTGGTAAACGCCTTAATCCTGCAGATATTAGCTTACTGGCTAACCTTGGTATTAGCCGAGTGAATGTGTTTCAACCACTCGTCGTAGGCGTGTTGGCGACCGGTGATGAACTCGTGGCTATTGGTAATGAGCTACAAAGCCTAGCCCAAATATATAATTCTAATACCCCAACGCTCAAAAGCTTGCTATCAGATTTGCCTATCACTATTCGTGATTATGGCATTATTCCTGATAACCTAGAGCAGACAACTATCGCAGTCAATGAGGCTATGCAGGACTGTGATGTATTGATATCTACTGCAGGTGTCTCAGTTGGTGACTATGATTTTTTGACCACTGTGATCGAAACATTAGGTCAGATTAATCATTATAAAGTAGCGATGAAACCTGGTAAGCCTTTTGTATTTGGTGAATTGAATAAAAACCTCGATAAGCCAGTACTGTATTTTGGCCTACCGGGCAATCCGCTCTCTACGGTTGTGGGTACGCTACAGTTTGTGATTCCTGCATTGTGGCAAATGTCAGGTGCTAGCGTATCAGAGCAGCCGATGCCGCTAACTATTAAAGCCAAACTCATCAGTGATATTAGAAAATCCATCGGCCGCAAAGACTTTCAGCGTGGTGTACTGTCACGAGATGAGACAGGTCATTATCAAGTTGAGTGCTTCTCAAGACAGCAGTCACATAGAATCAAACAGCTAAGCCGCGCCAATTGCTTTATTATATTGGACAAAGACAGTGGGAACGTAGCAGCTGGTAATGACGTCGTTGTACAACCGTTTCCTTGGCTACATCGCTAATTCATCGTTTGCCAATTTATTGTAAGGTGGTCGCACAGAGCTAGAGAGCAACCCTGTAACCTTACACTGGTATGCTAAACACGAATAATAAAGTAGTGCTTATAGTAAGTAGTACTGATGGCAGTAACATATGATTGATGACAACATAGATGACAAACACAAAATAGACAGCCCGCAACTGTATTCACCGAGCTTGGCACCGGCATTATCTGATGGCTACATAGAGCCTTCCTTGGTCGTGCCCACTGAGCAGATGAGTGACTATCACCAGCCGCTAACCGATGGGTTTGCACGGCGTCTGACTTATTTGCGTCTGTCTATTACTGATTTCTGTAATTTTCGCTGTGAGTATTGCCTGCCAAATGGCTATCAAGGTAAGCGCCCTGATGATGAGCTGAGTATCTCTGAAATTGCCACCTTGGTGCGCGGCTTTGCTCAAGTAGGTACTAAAAAAGTTAGAATTACAGGTGGTGAGCCCTCTATTCGTCGTGATGTTGTCGAAATTATCGAAACGATTAAGCAAACTGACGGTATCGAGACGGTCGCGATGACAAGTAACGGCTATAAGTTGGGTAAACATATAGCCAACTGGCAAGCTGCTGGACTTGATCAGCTCAATATCAGTATGGACAGCTTCGATGCCGCTACCTTTCATAAAATGACAGGCTTTGATACCTTGCCGCAGATATTGGCTGACATGGATACGTTGTTAGAAACGACTGATATCAAACTGAAAATAAATAGTGTCTTGATGGCAGAGACTGCTTTTGAGAATTTAATCACGGCGATCGACTATGTCAAAGACAGACAAGTAACCTATCGCTTTATTGAATTTATGCAGACCAGTGACAATAGCGATTTGTTTTTTGCTCAGCATGCTCAGTCTGATATTATCACTGATTACTTGTTAGAAAATGGCTGGCAGCCACATGAGCGCGGTAGTGCCGATGGTCCAGCAGTAGAGTACAGCCACCCTGAGTATGTCGGTCGTATCGGTATGATTGCCCCATATGCGGCGCACTTCTGTGATACCTGTAACCGCTTGCGCGTAAGCAGCCAAGGCAAGGTGCATTTGTGTCTGTTTGATCAAGGCAACTACGATATCCGTCCATACCTACAGCAAGACGATATCCAAGGACTGGTGAACACTTTACATAGTTTTATGCCAATCAAGCCTGAGCATCATCATCTGCATGACTCTAACAGTGGCATTATGCACAATCTGTCAATAATCGGCGGATAAAACACCTTGAGTCTGCAATCATGACGCTGATAGAGATTGTCTTCCAGTGCAATCGTTTTTCTACATAAATTTTTTTAATACAACTGCTTTTTAATACAATTATAAAATGACATCTATAAAGGATTATTTATGAGTAAGCCTGCTGCACAATTTACACCGCTTAATATTGCTGTATTGACCGTTTCTGATAGCCGTACGTTGGCAGAAGATACGTCAGGCCAGTACTTAGTAGATAGCTTGACCGAAGCAGGTCATCATTTGGCAGACCGTCAGCTTATCACCGACGATATTTACCAGATTCGCGCAGTCATTAGTGGTTGGATTGCTAGTCCAGACGTTCATGCGGTTATTACAACTGGCGGCACAGGGTTCTTCATCAGAGATAGCATGCCAGAAGCGGTGAGTGTGCTGTTTGATAAATCAATCGATGGTTTTGGTGAAATGTTCCGTTTAATCTCAAAAGATGAAATCGGTATGTCTACCGTACAATCGCGAGCAGTTGCTGGCATGGCCAATGGTACGGGTATATTCTGTTTACCAGGCTCTTCTGGTGCTTGCCGTACGGGTTGGGAAAATATCTTAAAGGATCAGTTTGACAGTCGTACTCGTCCGTGCAATTTCGTGCCGCATTTTTTGGCACAAAATCCTAGCCATGATTGAGTTATAAATAATTGAGCTATGAGTGATATACAATCAAATCTGAAAGGTAATAGAGTAGTAACAGATTACTCAAATAATCTGGATGGTTTGGCAGGTGTGGTTATCTTGGCAGGCGGGGAATCCAAGCGCATGGGAACGGCTAAAGCGATGCTGACACTACCGTCAGGTGAGCAGCTGCTAGACTATCATGTTCGTCATGCGAGCAAGTTACAGGTTCCTATATTGATTGCAGATAATGGTCGCGACTTTCAAACGGGCTTAGATGTCCATTCAGAAAAACCTAATGCGCCTGTTATTCATATTGCTGATTATGGTGCTAATGTTGACTCTAATAAGTATGATGAGCAGATCAAAACTGGCGGCGCATTGGTGGCTATCGAATCAGCCTTACAAAGATTGATCGGTTTGAATGATTCAAGCTTATCAAAAAGCGTACAAGCTTCGTGGTTACTGGTTATCAGCTGTGATAGCTTAATACCAGCAACTGACTTGTGGCAGAAATTACAATGTGAAATAAGCCTTGCTGCCGATAAAAAAGTAATTTGCTTAAAAGATGACAGTCATTTATATCCGTTATTAGGGCTGTATCAGCTAAGTATCGAGCCTGATTTGAAAAACTATATAGATAGCGGACAGCGTAGGGTGATGCAGTTTATTCAGCCATTAGTGCAAGCTGTACCATTTAGCAAAGAGTGGCAAAATCTAACCAACTTTAATACGCCTAAAGATTTTAAGCAGGCATGTGCTACTTTATCAAAATAATAAAAATATCACATAGAAAAGGTTATATAAATGAGTGACAGCGTTCAGATAAATCAGCAATCTACTTTATCTCACTTAGATAGTGATGGTGATATTACCATGGTCGATGTCAGTGGCAAGATAGCAACGACGCGAGAAGCCAATGCTACTGGTCAGGTACGCTTTCCTAATGAGATTTATGCGCAGATTAAAGCGGCTGATGGGATGACTAAAAAAGGCAGTATCACGCAAACGGCTCACATCGCTGGTATCATGGCGGCCAAACGCACTCATGATCTTATACCGCTTTGTCATCCACTACCGCTAGACAAGATAGGCTTAAGATTTGAGTACAACGACGCGCTCAGCAGCCTCACGGTCAGTGCGGTGGTCAAGGTCACGCATAAGACAGGGGTTGAGATGGAAGCGCTAACAGCAGTCAGTGTTGCCTGTTTAACTATCTACGATATGACCAAAGCACTATCGCATGACATCGTTATAGATGGCATTCATCTGGTTAAAAAGACAGGTGGCAAGTCAGACTATAGTCATGCTTAAAGTGACGAAATTGTAGAGTGCGTCATCAATTAATTAGTCAATCAATAAAGATATGCTAAGTGCCAAGCAAGGAAGCTTGCATAAGATGGAGAGGTTTATGAGTGCTATCGATATGACACCTAATATCGAATCAACGATGAATATTAACGTCATGTATTTTGCCAGTTTGGCTGACGAGGCCAATTGTCAACAAGAGACAGTAAGCGTACAGCAGGATACGTCATTGACTGAACTATACGAACAACTTAGTCAAAAGCATCGCTTTAGCCGTCCGCAGTCGGAGTTACGCGTTGCAGTAAATGACTACTTTGCTAAATGGACTGACCAGATAAATGATGGTGATAGCGTGGTTTTCATCACGCCAGTCGCTGGTGGTTAGATAAGCGTTTACTAGTGTCCATTTTTTCAGTGGCTATTCAGTTGCGATAAAGAGAAAATAATAAATAGAGAAGAAAAATGACCGACAACGTCCACGATCATTCAATGAGCATCAAACGTAGTGCTGACGAAGCTTACCTTATCGCTGAGCGTGATGGTTTTGCGCTACTAGATATTGCTATAGACGAAGATAGGCTAAAAAGTACGTTAGATAATGACAGCTGCGGCGCGTTTGTTTGTTTTGAAGGGCGAGTGCGTAATCATAATAACGCTACGAGCGTTGATCGTCTTACCTATTATGGGTATGAGGATTTGGCCATCAATCAAGGTCGCACCATTGTAGAAGAAGCCAAAAAGCGTTTTGAAATTACGCATGCTATTGCGATACATCGTATCGGTGCGCTAGAAATTGGCGATGTAGCTGTGTGGGTTGGGGTAGTGTCAGCGCATCGTTATCCAGCATTTGATGCTTGTCGCTGGATATTAGATACCATCAAAGCGGATATTCCTGTGTGGAAGCAAGAATACTACGAAGACGACTCGTCTAAATGGCTCAGCAATAATGGTTAAGTCATTAGTTACTGCCTGTGTATCTGCTTGTCTGCTATTGTCACTAAATGCTTGTACGCAAGACAAAGACGCCAATATGGCGCTTGCTTCTGACAAAGTTGAACCAGCTCAAACATTGCGTATCGCTGCGGCTGCTAACTTATCTGATGTACTACCTCATATTATTGATAGCTATCAGGCTAATAACAACTCATCTGCCCAAAATGTTTCAGGTATCTCAGATATTGAAGTTACTTATGCCTCTTCTGGCAAGTTGTATGCGCAAATCAAAGCAGGGGCACCGTATGATATTTTCTTGTCTGCCAATCAAGATTTTCCTGCTAAATTGGCTGATGAAAATTCAGCTAGTGCTATTAACGAAGATAATAAGCTAACCAAGCCTTTTACGTATACCAGAGGTCAATTAGCACTCTATAGTGTTACCAAGCCTTTAAACAATTTTACACCAACATCGCTGGGTGATGTGTTTACCAGTGCTGACTTTACTCAGGACAGCAAGGTAGCTATTGCGAACCCTGACCTTGCTCCTTATGGTGCGTCTGCAAAAGCCTATCTGCAATCACAAGACATGTATAGTAAGTTAAATGCTCAAAAAAGTTTGATACAGTCAGAGAATATCGGTCAAGCGTTCCAATACGCGCATACAGGTAGCGTAGACTATGGGTTTGTAGCACAGTCTCAGCTTGTTGCGATTAAAGCCAAGTCTGAGCAATTTATTACTTTGCTGCCAGCGTCTTATCCAGCTATCTTACAAGATGGGATAATCATTAATAACACTGATCAAGCAGCAGACTTCACCGACTACCTGCGCTCAAAAGCAGGGCAGCAGCACTTCTTACAAGCAGGCTATCTGGCCGTCCCGTAATACGTTAGACTAACCCCTCTCATCATAGAACGAGCAGTGACATTATATGATCGACCAGTCTCTTATGTCAGATATGCTCAGTCCATTTTGGGTGAGCATCAAGCTCGCTTGTGTGACCACTTTATGTCTATTGCTATTTGCAACGCCTATTGCTTACTGGTTGGCTAAGCCGAGTCGTATAAAAGTAATAGGACGTCTTAAGGTACTGCTCATGGGCATCATTGCGATGCCTCTGGTGCTACCACCTACCGTGATTGGTTTTTATCTACTGTTACTGCTCAGTCCTAGTGTGGGTATCGGTAAATGGTTGAGCGAACATAATATTAGCCCGCTAATTTTTACCTTTGAAGGTCTGGTCATTGGTTCCATTATTTACTCGTTACCTTTTTATATACAGCCTGTCTATGCACAGTTTTTGCGTATTCCGCAAAGTGTCACGGAAGTCGCTCATCTTTTAGAACCCAATCGTATGCGGCGTTTTATGAAAGTGGCTTTACCGCAAGCGCGGGTAGGTATTATTTTGGGCAGTTTGGTAAGCTTTGCTCATACCATTGGAGAGTTTGGGGTTGTATTGATGATAGGTGGCAGCATCTCAGGCGAAACTAAGGTGGTATCGATTGCTATATATGAGCAGGTAGAAACGCTCAACTATGAGGCGGCGCATATGATGTCTGGTATTCTAATTATTATGGGTGTAGTGATGGTAGCGTTAATCGCTAGTGTGAGCCGAATCAGTCAACGTCCATAGCACTGGAACATTTGTATGCGAGTTGAGAAGTGTTAGATAGCGCAGTAGCTGTATAAACGATGTCCAAGCAAAATATGTAGACACAAAAAAACCTCAAACAATCTAATGCTTGAGGCGAAACTTGCTTAAACTTAACAGTTTAAATTCGTTTTAAATATGGCGCAGCGGACGGGACTCGAACCCGCGACCCCCGGC